>Ga0164318_10000241_pt1 | contig 38051 bp, 41 predicted proteins | sample GuaBasSedimGuay9_FD_113734 | JGI IMG/M metagenome (GOLD analysis project Ga0164318, IMG submission 113734) | Subseafloor sediment microbial communities from Guaymas Basin, Gulf of California, Mexico - Guay9, Core 4571-4, 0-3 cm | ecosystem: Environmental > Aquatic > Marine > Hydrothermal vents...
GGTAAAAAGGCACCTTTTTTTTTCTGAGCGTGTCAGTTTTTTGACGCTACCACCGTGCAACCCGCTGTTGATAGGCATCTCAAAACCAATAATTAATTATTACATTTAACCTGTTTGTTTATGAGTGGGGGGGTTAATATATAATTTGCACAGAATAGTATATAAGGGTATAATATACATAGTAGTGCAGAGTTGTATGTAATAGTGCTAAGCGGGGTAAATGTATGGGTAAAGTTTTATGGAATCAGGCACAGCTAAGTAGGTATTTGGGTATTGAGCGGTCTTCAATACGGCATTATTTAAATAAGGGTTGCCCTAAACCTGTTGATAGGAAGTTTGATGTAAAGTTATTTTGTGAATTTTTAGTGCAAAGTCCTGTTAGAAGGAATCAAAATAAATCATCAGCGAGAGAAAATGCACAAAAATTTTTAACCGATACAGCTCAAGGCAAGACACCCCATCCAGATGACCCACCTATTCCTAAACCAACATTAGATAGTATCGCAATTATCCCAAAGCCTAAGAAGAAGAAAGAGAAGAAGCCACCGAAGCAGAAGCCAACGAAGCAGAAGCCTATTATTAAATCACCTTCTATAGGCACTAGGTCAAAAGCAAGTTGCGGTAAGGTATTGGGTATGGTTGCAGCGTTGGAGAGGGCAAGGCAGGCAGAAGTTGATGCCCATACAATTTATCAAAAAGCTTTGGATGAAACTCATATGATAAGTGCCATGGCTCTTGAGAATTGGCAAAAAACATTAGAAATTCTCAGAAAATGTGAAACAGATTTTTTAAAAGTAATGGAAAGAAGTAGAATGCTGGTCGAGAAAACAGAAGTTCAAAGTTATATCGAGACTATGATTGAGACTGTAAAGCAAACGATGTTGAATATGCCTAGCAAGATGGCACCTTCACTTGATGGCTTAGAATGGCAAGAGATACAAGAAAGATTAGAGATAGAGATTAGGGATATATTAGAAGGTTTGGCTAATTATCAGTAAATTGGAGGATATATGGCAGATTTGAATTGGTTAAAAAAATCATGGCATTCGTCTTGGGAAATACCCGCAAAGTTGAATGTTTGGAAATGGGCAGAAGCAAACTTACATTTTTCAAATTTAGTATCACCACTTCCAGGAAGATACTCAACAAATTCGACACCATATGTTAGAGCAGTATTAGAAGCTGCATCTAATCCACGCACTAGGCATATAACAATGTGTTGGAGTGCTCAATCTTCAAAAACTACCACTGCTTTGATAATGATGTATTATAGTATTGCTAATGACCCAGGTAATATTTTGCTTGTGCGTCCTTCTTTACAAGCTGCCAAGAGTTTATCAGAAAATAAGATACAAATTGTAATTAATGAGAATAAGGCATTATCGAAGCATAAAACAAATGATAAGGATGATTTTACCAAAACAGCTATGAAGCTAAAGAATATGGTTATATTCATTCGTGGTGCAAGTGCTAACCAGTTATCAGCTGAGAGTTGCAAGTTGGTTATCCTTGATGAAACAGATAAATACGAAGAATATCGAGAAGATAAAGCAGAGGCAGATTTAGTTTCACTTGCTTATGAAAGAACTAAGTTTTATAAAAATCATTTAAAAGTAGATGTTTCTACACCTACTATTCCAGATGGCAGGATATGGCAATTATATAATGAAGGTGATATGTGCTTATACCAAGTTCCATGTCCACACTGTGGTATTTATTTTAATTTTGAGATGAAGCATTTTAAGTTTGATAAAGATAAGCCAAAAACAACAGCACATTTTGAGTGCCCATATTGTGGTGAAAAGATTACTGAAAAGTATAAACATAAAATGATGCAAAAAGGATTTTGGCAAAGCAAAGAAGAAAATCCAGATATTGAGCATCGAAGTTTTCAGTTACCAGAATTTTATTCCCCGATAACAAAATGGGGAGAGCTTGCAGTTAAATTTTTGAAGGCTCAAGCAAGAGCAAAGATAGGTGACTTTGGTCAACTTCATAACTTTATCAATTCATCATTAGCTGAGCCATGGAATGTATTAGAGAATGCGTCACGAGATGTTGAGCAATTATTGGCATTACAGGATAATAGAGTGGCTGGCACAGTTCCAGATGAAGCTGTTGGTATTACCATTGGTATTGATACACAGGATAATTACTTTGAGTGCACTATTAGAGCTTGGGGAGCTGAGAATATGGAGAGCTGGCTTGTTTTGCATAAAGTCTTGCCTGATTTTGAAGCTATAAAAAATATTATGCAATCAGAATTTCCAAGTGTTGATGGTGATAAGATTTTTAAGATTACAGGTGGTTTAATAGATAGTGGTGGTCATCGCACAGCCGAAGTGTATGAATTTTGCAGAAGAAATAGAAGTTTACGTTTACGTCCATCTAAGGGTATGCGTACAATGACTCGAAGCTTTGAGCTTAGTAAGTTAGATAAATATCCTAATGGCAATCCTATGCCAGGTGGTTTAAAACTTGTAAAGGTTAATACAACTTTTCATAAAGATATGTTAGCTGGAAAATTATCATTAGATATAGATGAAGCAGGTGCATTTCGATTACATTCAAATGTAGATGCAGATTATTTAAAGCATATGTGTGCCGAAGTACGTGATAAGAAAGGTGTATGGCAGTGCCCTAAGCATAAGAAGAATGAATCATGGGATTGTGAAGTCTTGTGTTTTGTAGTAGCTGATATGTTGTCTTTCCGTTTCCTTCCAATTGGAAGAGGCATAGCAAAAGTGCAGGAAGAAACCACTGTAGATGCATCAGATGCACCAATTAAAACAAAGCCAGTAAAGAAGCGTAGATTACCTATTTATAGAGATAATCCGTATACTTCTGGCATAAAAGAGCATTAAGGAGAGATATAGAATGATTTGGAAACTTGAATTAATAAAAGATTTTATTAGGAATCAAAATAGAGTTGTAAAATATGAAGAAGGTGACACAATATGTCCTGTGTGTGAATTTACAGGTATATTGCCATCTAAGGTGTTAGTGAGTAGCACGATGGGTGAGATAAGGTATTGTTCGTGTGAGCAATGTGGGCATACATTCAGAGCTCGTGGTGAAGATAAAACCATGGTTAAGGTGTCAGCTGTAAATTCAACAGCAAAAGCAGACAAAAAGAAAAAAATGAAGCATACTGAGAATGAAGCAACTAAAAAGGTAAAAGCAAAGCCAGAAAAGAAAACACGCAGAAAAGCAAAAAAGAAGGCTGTTAAAGCTAAAAAGGAAGTAAAGAATGGCAAGTAAAGCGGAAATACAAGCAGATTTAACAAGCTTTAGGGCTGCTAGAGATGCTATTTTGGCAGGAGCACAATCTTATTCAATTAATGGTAGAGCTTTGGCTCGTGCAGATTTAAAAACAATTTTGAGTGAGATAAGTAGATTGGAAGCATCACTTGCTCGTTATGGCAAAGGTGGCTTGATTAAAGCACCTATTTTTGGAGCATAATATGAAAAAGCAAGATAATTATATTAAAACGGAATCTACAATAAATAAACCATACGTAAAAACTGCATACGACCATGTTACACAATTTATTGCTAAAACAATGGCTATTGTAGCCCCTTCATACGCAAATAGATATTATAATCAACACTTAGCATTACGTAAGTATACAGCTGCTGACAGAGGTAATTCATATCGTAATTATAAGCCACAACAAACATCAGGTGCTCAAGAGATAAGCCAAGGTTGGAGGCAAACAACAAACGCAACAAGAGAATTAGCACGTAATAATCCACATGTTGCAGGAATGAAGCAAAGATTTATTACATCACTTATTGGTGAAGGCAGTTTTCCACGACCTAAGATATTAAAAGATGGTGCTGATAATCCATATGATTTCGATATTGAGCGGAATCAAGATATTTTAAACAGATGGGAAAAATGGGCACCTACGGCTGGTGCAAACGGAGATAGTATTTATCAACTACAGCGTTTAGGCGCAGGTCACTTTTTCATTGATGGTGGATTGTTATTTAGAAGGGTTTACATTCCAATAGAAGGCACTAAAACTAAGCAATTGGCAATAGAGCCTATTGAACTTGACCATCTAGATATCGCAAAAGATACCGATACTGAAGAATTACGCATTGTAGGTGGAAAAGAATTAAATATATACAATAAGGTTATTGCATACTGGCTGAAACCGAGACACCCATCCGAAAAGGATACAGAGTCGGTTAGAATCCCAGCCTCTGATATTATTGATTTATTTGATAGGCAAAGAGCTTCTGATGTAGGTGGTATATCACGTTTGGCATCATCTGTGATGAATTTCTACAACATCGGTATGTATAGAGCCGATACTATGAAGTTAGCACGCACAGCATTAGGTTATGGTGTGTTTATCGAGACAGATGACCCAGGTGGCTTTTTCGATGAAGATGCAGAAGCTGACCAAGGTGGGAATCAGTATCAATATATAACACCAGGTGGGGTTCATTATCTTAGAAAAGGTGAAAAGATAAATACTGTTAAACCTGAGAATCCTGGCACACAATATGAGCCGTTTTTACGCTCTGAATTAAGAGCTGCTTCAGTAGGTGCTGGTGTAAGTTATGAGTCTGTCAGCAATGATGGTTCACAATCAAACTTTAGCTCTACTCGTCAGATGTTATTGTTTGAAAAAGCAATGATAAGATATATTTTTGGAATATTCGAGGAGCAATTCTATTCAAAATTATATCGTTGGTTTATCGAATTTGAGATGGATTTTGGGCAACCATCACGTCTCGTTCTACCAAATTATGAAGCTAATCCATTTAAATATTTAAAAGTATCATTTTCAAGAGCTAAGGTTGATTGGGTTGACCCACTTAAAGATGCCCGAGCAGGTGCTCAGGAAGTTGATATGGGCACATCTACTCTTACTGATATATGTGAAGCGTCAGGCAAAGATATTGAAGAAATTGTTGCTACACGTAAATATGAAATTGGTTTAATGAAAGAAGCTGGTATTTTTGAATATATGAATACTGGTACAAATGAAGTCGAATTAGATAAGGAGGAAAGTGATAATGACGATAGTGAAACGCCAAGCCCCAGCGGGTATCCCACAGGGAATAACAGTTAGAGCTGATGTTAGTTATAAACCATCAACATTACGTGAAAGCGATAGAAGTGTTGAATTTGTTTTAACTACTGAAGCTCCTGCTCAAGTATGGAGTTGGGAGCGATGGGATATTATTGATGAAGTGCTAGTAGCAAAAGGTGTTGTTATTCCAAAAAACAACCAAGTGCCACTTCAAGATTCACATAACAGAGGTAGTGTAAAAAACACTCTAGGCTCAGTTAGGGAAATTAAGGTTGAAGAAGGACAAGTTGTTGGTAGATTGTATTTTGCTAAAGATGCTTTGTCACAGGAAACCTTTGAGAAGGTTAAAGATGGACATTTGGATTCTGGTAGTGTTGGTTATACGGCTACTGGAACTTGGATTGAAAAGGGTAAAGAATTTGAATATGAAGGCAAAACTTACAAAGGTCCAATGCAATTAACCACACAATGGGACTTGCAAGAGTATAGTGTGTTAGCTATTGGTGCTGATGCGGACGCAAAAGTAAGAGAAGCCACTACTGACACTGTAAACTCAACAGCAAAAGCCACAGAAGAAGATATTGATGGTAGTATAGAAAGTGAAGTAACTGAAAAGGGAAATATCAGCCAAACGGCTGTTGATAATAACAACAATATTAAGGAGAATGTTATGCTTACAATTAAAAAAGATTCACAGCCAGAATTAGTAATTGATACTAAAGCTGTAGAAAAAGCAGCTATTCAAGCTGAGAAAACTCGTGCGAGTGCAATTACTGCATTATGCACAAAACACAATTTGAGTGATATGGTTGCTGATTTCATTGAGAAAGATGCTACTATCGAAGAAGCACAAACAGCAGTTTTGGATAAAATCGCTGAGAAGCAAGCTAAGCCAGTTGCTGGTGCAAACGTAAATGTAGAAATGGGTAACACTGATACTGATAAGTTCAGAAGTGCTGCTACTGAAGGCTTGCTATATAGAGCAGGTATCTCAACTGAAGCTCCTACCAATGGTATGGCTAACGCATCTTTTAAAAGCATCGCTAGAGAATGTGTAAGAAGAAGTGGTGTTGCTAATGTTTATGGTATGTCTGATACTGAAGTATTCACAATTGCTTTACGTGGTGGAATGATGGGAACATCTGATTTCTCACACATCCTTGACAGTTCAGCTAATATGGCTATATCTAAAGGCTTTGCATCTGCACAGCAATCTTGGAAATTATGGGCAAACAAAGGTAGTTTAAACAACCTAGAATCTGCTAAACGTGTTAATCTTGATGATGCTCCTTTACTTCTTGAAGTAGATGAAGGTGAAGAAATCAAGCAAGGTGTTATCGGGGACAGAGGTGAAGCAATTCAACTTTCTACTCTTGCACGTAAACTTGTTATCACACGAAGAGCTTTGCTTGCTGATGATTTGAATCTTTTCAATCGCTTGTTTGCAAAATTCGGAGCTAGAGCTGGTAACATGATTGATGCTGTTGCTTATGGTATCCTTACTGCTAATGGCAATATGAGTGATGGTGGAGCTTTATTCCAAACATCTGCAACTAATCGTGGTGGAAACCTAGCTAGTGTTGCTGCTGTTGTAACTGGTTCATCTGTAGATAAAGGTTATCAAGCAATGATGGCTCAAACTGTTGGAACTGATGGAATGAAACTTGGTATTATACCTCGTTACTTGCTTGTTGGTCCTAAAAACAGAGTTGGAGCTCATATCCTTACAACTTCTATGCAAGATACTACTCTTACATCAAATGCTAACGGTGCATCTAACGCATTTAGTGACCTAGTTGCTATTGCTACACCACATTTGGGTCAAGATTGGTATATGGCTGCATCTCCAATGGCTAATGATACTGTTGAAGTAGCTTTCCTAGATGGTAAAGAAACTCCTACAATTTATCAAACTGCTAACGAAGGTGATATTCTTGGGCAATCATTTGTTGCATATTTTGATATCGGTGCTAGTGCAATAGGCTTCCAAGGCTTATTCAAAAACGCTGGTGTATAATTAATAACAATTACTAAGGGGAAGCAATTCCCCATTACAAAATTCTAAATAGGAGAATTAAAAATGATTAATCAAATAGATTCTGGTGCTACTATTGAGTACACAAATGGAACAGGAAGCACAATCTCTGGTGGTGCACTTGTAGTTATTGGTAAAATGGTTGGTGTTGCTGTAGTTGATATCATTGATGGTGCAACTGGCATACTCGTTATTAAAGGTAAATTCAACCTTACTAAAAAAACTGCTGGTGATGATATCACTCAGGGTGCAGTGCTTGTATATGATTCTGGTGTTGAAATGGCTTCTGCTGGAAGCACACTTGACGCTATAATAGTAGGAAGAGCTGCTAAGGCTGCTGGAACTGCTGCTACTACTGTTGATGTAACACTAGGGCTTTAATTTCAATGAGTAACAATGATTTTTTGCTTGATAAGAAAGCTAACGCTTCTTTTGATAGCAGATTATCATTGTTACACAAGTATGATGATAACTTTAGTTTAACATACTTAGCATTGCCACCTTATGATACTGCAAATGAAGTAGCTGAATGTATTGATATAGCAATAGAGAAAGCTTTTAAGATTCAAGCAAAGAATAAATTACAGGGGGATACAGATGGTAACATTTAAACAGCAAATGGCACTTGATACAAATGTATTTGTAAACAATGATGAATTTTCTGTGCTAATGGTTTACACATCTCCTGCTGGTGTTGTTACTAACGATGTAAGAGTTGTTCCAGCTCAACAAACGTTTATTCAAGAGTATGATGATTATTCAGGTTTAGGTTCTACTTTATCTATAGCTCGAAGTGATATCAATAATATTGAAATTCACGGTAAGCTTGTAGATACTGCTGGCACTATTTATGTTATTCAGCAATTGTTTGGTATAGATGATGATTTTGTTAATGTATCTGCTGTATCTGATATGAGAATATCACCGCAAGGAATGAGGTAAAGCGATAATGATTACTCTTGATGTTGAACATGAATTAGAACAAGCAACAACTATTGAGAAATTAATAGCTCAAGCTGTTTCTACTAATCCAAGTGATACTGTTAAGTTTGGCTTAGCAACTACTTCATATATTCAAAAGATGAGAAAAGCAGCCTTACGTGTTACAGCAGCTCGAACTAGAAAAGAAATCATATCAATATATGAAGATAATAAATATGGTTGGGCTAAACATCGTGATTATCCTAATTGGTTTGGAAAATTTGGTGCTGTGTCAATGGCAGGTTTAATTGCTGCCAATCGACCTAAGAAAGCTTTTACAAAAAAAGGTAATAAGCGAAAGAAAGGTTATTCACGCACAGGCATGATTAAACCACCTAAGATTTATCCTGTTGGTGGAAGGCTTGTAAAGAGCACTCGCTACAACATCAAAGCTGATAGTATGGTAGTTGGTGTAATGGAAACTCAACAAGATAAAGTTAAAAAGAAGATGAGGCAGTTCCAAACTGGTGGAAGTTTTAACTTGCTTGACCCAGAGAGAAGTAGAAGGTATTTAGCTGCTTTGGGTATGTATGTTAAACGTTCAACTGTTTTAAATTCTAAGCCACGTCCACTGTATGATAAGCTAGCTATAGAAGGTGATATTGGTAAGAACTTCCAAAAAACCTTTATAGAGATGTTGAATGATAGATTAAGAGTGGGAGAATAAAAATGAAGCTTTCAGTAGTGTTAAATGATATTGCAACTGCATTAGCAAATGATGTAGCGATAGAAGCATTTTGCCAAGCTAAGTATGGTAAATCTATTTCTATTTATGTTCATATTGATGCAAAAAACCCACCAAAGGTAAGCAAAGCACCATGGGTAGGCTTAACTATTCAAGGTTATCGAAGACCAGTAGAGAATAACGTAGTGTTAGTTCAGTTTGATGTGGAATCAGCTTTATATTGCACAGAAGATAAAGAAACAACAGTAGGTAAAATTACAACGTTGAATGGCTTTGAAACAACAGAAGATTTATCAGATTTAGTTTTTAATAATATAGAAACTTCTATTACTACAAGTGCTACTCAATTAAATTTGACTTATGTAAATGAGCAACAAACTTCAATAACAATTTCGGATTTTCCAGGTTGGATTGCTTCCAAAGTTTTTACAGCCGCAAAACACGTTTAAAATAAAATAATAGGAGAAAATAACAATTATGTTAGTACCAAGTGTAGCCCAGACGGGTAAAAATGCTAAGGTGAGCCTTAGTTTTAATGATGGAACAGCAATCACAACTGCTTTAACAGTTCAAGCTTCTTACAGCTATGCAGGAGAGACATTAGTAAACAGAATGTATTTGCTTGGAAGTGATAGAATGATAAATTCTAGACCAGCAGCAAATCCTTTTGCTTATGTTAATGGTATTCTTGATGGAGCAGATGTAAGCTCAACAGTAGCAGATACAGCAATTATATCAGCAGGTAACATGTTAGTTGCTAACGTTACAGCAGGTATTACAGCTAATGCATCTTTGGCAATAACTCGACCAGCTGCAACTCAGGCTGTTTGGAACGCTATTGTAGTTAATACTGGAACTGGTGTTGTATCAGAAGTTAGTGGAACAGATACTACTGCTGGAACAGGTAAATCTGCATTGCTATCTACTTTCGGAACAGCAGCTGGTGAGAAGCCTTTAATCGCTGTAGATGAATTGCTTATAGTTTATGTTGGAATTGATAGCACAGCTGGCATAATTGCTTCTGATGAGATGGATTTTGGCGAAAGAGAATGGGCTTCTATATCTTATCAAATGTTACCTTCTATTGGTGGTATTGTTGTATCTGAAGCTTTACCAAAAATTCACACAGGTGATGTTGCTAAAGATGTATACTTTTCTGGTAAATATTGGGACTCTGGTGCATTGGCAACAGTAGGTGATGCTCAACAATGGAGTGTTACACCTAATACTTCTAGTGTTAGTGCTGTTACCTTTACTGGTGGACCTTCTGAATCAAGCATTGATAACTGGTCATTTACATTCAACCAACTATTCACTGATGCAAAAGCACTTGACGCTATGTATAACCGCCAAGGTTATTCAGCTGTTAAGCTTGAGCTTCCTTCTGGACACTACTTCTTATTCGTAGGTAGTTTTGCTGGTGGTGTCAGCGTTGAGCCTGGCTCATTCGTTGTGCAACAGCTTTCTGGTAGTATTCAAGATAGACCATTTTGGTCAGGACAATAATTAATTCTGGTAAAGGGGGGAAACCCCCTAAGCCTTCTAAATAAATAAATAAAGAAATAAATAAATATACAGGAGATAGAAGTGTAAGCTTCGTTTCTGTAAACAGGAGATACAAAAAATGGTTACAAAGATTAAAGCAAAAAAAGCAACTAGGGTAGAAAAACAGGCTAAAGCATCAAAAGCAAAAATTGAAGATGCAGTAATTGTAGAAAAGAAGGTATTTTTAACAGGTAAAGAAGTTGTTAAAAAATGTAAAGCAAAAATAGTTGAAATTTACATTGAGCCTTGGAAACAATATATTCGTGGTCAAGTTCCAACACCTAAAATTATTAAAAAGTTACGAGAGAAGTACAAAGATGCTGATGCATTCAATGATGCTTTGTTTCGTGCAAGTTTGATTGATTTTACAGAAGAAGATTTTGTAGAATTAGAAAAATCAAACGGAATAAGATACCTTGAATTAATGACAGCTGTAATTTCTAATACTGATTTGTTCAGTAACGCATTAAAGAGTAAGAATATAAAAAAGTAATATCGCAACTTGATAACGACCCAGTGCTTTATGCTATTGCAATAATAGCCAAAGATGATGGAATTGCTATTAATGATGTTATAGATAGAGGGCACGATGATTTAGCAATAAGAGTTGCGTTAAAGATGAAGGAAGCGGAAACACCTGAACAGAAGCATCAGGCAGAGCAAGAGGCAAGGCAACAACAGCAACAGCCTATTACTTTTGCTAGTGAGAATTAAGTAAACACGAAGGGGAGACCACACATCCCCTTTTTTATAAGGAGAGTTATAATGGCTGCAGCTATTAATATTGTATTGAATGCAGTAGATAAGTATTCACAAACACTTACAGGTTTAAATCAAGGTTTGGAACTTGTAAGTAAATCCATTGCAGCAGTTGGAGTTGCTACGGACTTGGCTACTGGCGGCTTTGGTTTATTGTTTAGAGCTGCTTCTACTTTAACTAGCTTGGCTTTTTCTCCTATCACTTTAGCTTTTGAAGCAATGTATAATTCTGTTATTGCTGTTAGAGATGCTGTAACCTTTTTGTTTGATACTCTTTGGAGTGGTATTCAATATGCTGCAGATTTTTCATGGGATACTATCAAATCAATATCTGGCTACTTGTATGATAGTTTCAAGTTCTCGTTAGATTATATATGGGGTCGTGTTAAAGATTTAGGTAATTTTGCGTGGAGTGTTACCCGAGATTTTGCTGTTAATTTTACTCAATCATTATACAAAGTGGGAACAGATTTTGAATTATTAGATGTTAAAATGGGTGCTATTTTTGGTGCTGGTGGTGCTTCGCAAGCTGCTCTGGACTGGGCTGTTAGTTTTGGTGCTAAAACACCTTTAACACTTAAAGAAGTTACTGATGGCATGATTAGGCTTAAAACTTACGGCTTTGACCCTATGGCTGGCATGTTTGAAAAGCTTGGAAATGCATCCTTTGCTTTAGGTGCTGATTTTGATGGTATCGTAAGAGCACTCGGACAAATGAAATTAAAAGGCAAAGTTACAGCAGAAGAGCTTCAACAATTAGCTGAGCGCAACATTAATGCTTATGAAATATTAGGTAAGAAGTTTAACCTAACTGGTAAGCAACTTGGTAGCATTGGTAATGTTGGCTTGGATGTTAATGAAGCTATTGAGGCTATCGTTGATACGCTAGGTACCAAGTATGAAGGTGCTATGAAGAAGGCAGCTAACACTACTGTAGGTGCTGTAACTACTATTGGTGATATATGGACTGTGTTTCAAAAGCAAGTTAATGATACTGGTTTATGGGATACTGTTACAAAACAAGTTGTAGGCTTTAGAGACTTTTTATCAACAACATTAGGTGGAAGCTTCGGTAAAACACTTGCTTCAACTATTGGCAATACATTCTCCCAAGCTTTATCATCATTAGGTAGTGGTGGTTATGCTCAGAAGTTTGTAATAAACATGATGAAAACTACTATAGATGCTTTACGTGCAATCCGTGCTGTTATACCTGATATGTTAGCTTCTATTGATATTCTATTCGTTGAAGCTATGAAAGCTTATAGAGGCTATATTAAAGGGCTTGGTAAAGGTTTAAAACTTGTAGTTCCTATTATTAAAAATGTATTAAAGTTTTTGCCTGATATTAACAAAGCATTTTTTGCTAGCACCAAAGCAATATTTGGTTTTATATCTGCTTCTGTGCCTTCTGCTATTGCAATTATTTCAGGAGTATTTACACAAAGTAAACAACTCGTGGATGATGCTACACTACAAATTAAACAATGGTCACGAAGCATTGATACAATCGAGATAAAGCAAAAAGCAATGAATAGCTTTAAAGCTGTTTACGATACTGTAGTATTAATTGGTAAGGCTATGTATAAGGTTGCTACTAATATTGATTGGAATAAACTATGGGATTACACTTTAATTGCTGTAAATAAGGTGCTACAAGGTGTAGATTACATAGATAAATACTTAACAAAAGTGTTTAAAAACATGGGTGGCATCAATGGTATCACAAAGAAGATTTATACTAATATAAATAAAGCGATTAGCTTCATCGAAACAAGCTTATCTAAGCTTCAAGTATTTATTATTGATTTGTTTGATTTTGTTGCTAAAGGTTTTAAACTTACTTTTAATTTTGCTAAAGGCTTATTTAATTACCTTGTAAAAGGTGCTACTAGTTTAATGCCTGTTATAGGTAACATTGCAAAAGAGATAAGCAAAACAATTAAATCCTTCAGTATTAATACATACATTACCAAAACAAAGTTTGCTTTTGTTGGCTTGTTTTCTTTTGTTCAAACTGGATTTTTAAAAATGGTAGAGGGCTTGAATGATACTTTATTGGGTTGGGCAAATAAGTTAGCCAAAATATTAAAGCCACTAAGCTATGTTAGCGAAACTGCCGAGAATGGGCTTGAAGCCATAGAGATGTATAAAGCATTAGATGTAGCAGGCAAACTCAAAAAGTCACTTGCTGAAACAAAATTACTTGCAAGGGGTGCAGCCGAAGCAATTTTAAGTGAGTTTAATGCTGATAAATTCTCTTTTGGTTTTAAATCTCCTGATTTTGCACCTATTAAGGCTTCATTCGAAAAACTAACAGGTGGCTTAGAAGGCATGTTTGCTAAATCAAAAAAACAGTTTGATGATATTTTTGCTACGGATAAAAAAGTTAAGATTACAGTTGATGATGAATCAGTAGAAGAATGGGCAAAACGAGTAGGCGCTATGAAGGCACCTGGCTTTGGTGGTTTTCCTGGTGATAAAAGCCTTGAAATAGGCATAAGCCAAGAAGCATTAAATACTATTCAGAATGGTTTCGGCATAAAAGGCTTAGAAGATATAGAGCTAGGCAGATTCAATAAAGATATTGATGTAAATGTTAATGTCAATGATAAAGAAATAGAGAAGCTTAAAGGTGAGATAATAGTGTCGTTGCAAAAAGATGAAAGCTTAGCATCAAGAATATCTGAGAATGAGATGTTAGTTGCTTTATCAAAATTATTACGAGATAGCTTAGTGCAATTAGCACAGGGTGAGCCAACACCTTTGGTTTATTCATAAAAGGAGATATATAATGATTAAAATTACACCAACAACTGAATCAGGTTTATCTCATAGTGATTACACTGTTACTTTGCCTGCTAATTTAGATATACATATTGCTCGTGCAAAAAAGGTTGCCAACACACTTTCTGGTATACCTGTTGTAACTCTGTGGAGAAAATCAAGAGTAGGAGCAAACAAAAATATTACAGTAACAATATCTTCCGCTCAATATAAAATATTAAAAAAGATAGTTTACCATGCAACCGTGTTTGAATGGCTTACAATATCAGATGATGATAGATTTAATTGTAGTGTGGATTTAACACTTGCTAAGCAGGTAGTTAGAAATGGTAGTAGTGATTGGCATGAAGTAAACATAGGTTTTGTAATTGTAGAAGTATTATAAGGAGCATCCAACGTGATATTTGGTGGAAATAGTGCAGGTGGAAAACTTAGTTCTCAACGTTTGAATTATTCACACGTTTATTTACCCATGCAAACTTTTACATTTTCTAAATCTGTAATATCTGAAATAACTACTTCAAGCAAAGCAAGAAGATATAACGCTTATGTAACAATAGAAACTGATAGCGGCACTGTTGATTTAGTTACTTGCTCTTACTTCCAAGTGCAACGTAAAAGCATCGGTAGCAACGATAGTGCTTCTCTTACAATTCAAAAAGCTCAAGCTTGGTCAATCTGGGGAACTGAAAATCCTGGCATATTATCACCAAGTCAAAAAGTGCTTACAATTTATTGTGGAATACCTGGTGAAGAAATTCCAATATATTTTGGTAGAATTACTTCAAGCATAGAAAGCCAAGGTGCAAACGGTGGAGCTATTAATATCAATTGCTCTGATTTCCGTGTAACTATGAAACGTGAAGATGCCATTGTTAAAACAACAGAGCATACAAAGTATTTTGAGATGCATCGTCAAGCAAATCAAGCATTTTCAAATAGTGGACAAGTGTTATGTTATAATGACCAAGATGGTGTTGGAATATTCAATTCTATTGGTAATAAATATGATGCAAGCAATAAAGCAATCTCAGGAGAGCATACATGGCAAGCTAGTCCTGCTGGTTGTATCACTTCGGGTGCTAATAACAACAATTTAGTTTTAGGTGATGATATTCCTTTGCTTGATGATAGAGTTATTTATACTGCAACTAGAAGCATAAGTGATAGCTCAAGTTTTAATACAGTATCATGTGTTGGATTAGATGTAATAGGTGGAACATTAATATCATCTTCTGTTAATGATGCTGCTGATGTAGCTAAACGGGGCAGGATTACATATTCTACAACTATTGGCACTGATAAAGATTTACTTACTGATGTAGAAAGTATTGCAGCCACAATGATAGCTTCTGTATTAGAAGGTGGCTTAGCAGCTTCCGTAGTATACAATCCATATCTATGTTCTGGAATGATTATGAATTTCCAAAGTGATAGATTTAATATATCCCCAACCATAGCATCGTTAGGTGGTGTGAGGCATCAGTATTCATATGGTGACGCACAAACCTTTCTCGATGGTGTAGATGTGTGGTAAGGAGTGTATAATGGCAAACATATCTGCAATCATAACTCAAACCGATACACCATCTACTGGCTGGTATAAAGCTAAGATATCAACTAATGCTTCTATTGAAGTAAGTGCAGTATCCTTATTTGCTACAAAAATGAATGTTGGTCAAGTTGTTGGTGTTATTCAATATCGTAATTGGAGTCAAGCACCTGAATTTGGCTTTGTTGAATTAAACGCAAAGCAAAGCATTGTTTATGTTGCACCACAAAATACTGGAGCTGTTACAAATCAAAATCCAAATAATACCGCTTTAGCTATGATTGCCAATCTTGTTGGTAATATTAAAATGTTATATCACCCTGCTACTGTAACAAAAGTTAATACTTCAACTTTAAATGTAAGCGATAGGGTAACAGGGCAATCATTAACCTTAAACGTATCAAATGTTAAGGCTCAAGATTTTGAAGCTGGCAATGGCTGTTTAATTGAATTAAGTAGTAATAGAGTAATTGGCTTTTGGTTATGTGTGCCTGATTATGTTTTACCTGACCCTGGAACTGGTAAATCTGCACAAGTTGGTTATAGCATAGAAAGAAACTTTGTTATTTTACCAGCACCTTTCCAAGTCAAGTTTGGCTCTTACATAAGCTATAAAGAATTAAGTGGATATTACGTTTGGAAAGCTATCAACGAAACTATTTATAATGTGCCGAGTGACCCAGCTGGAACTGGTGATTATCCATCTATTACTATGATGAGTCCTATATCAAAATATATTTATCCAAATATGATGAATGGTGCACAAAGTTATACTTATCGCAGAAGATATAATAGACATACTAGACTTTTTGAAGATAACGGTGGCTTGTTTGTAATAGCAAGGGGTGGCTCGTTTGTTTATTCTGATTGCCAATATTGTTTAATGGTAGGTGCTAGTGCAACGTGGGAATTATGTGATTGGGATGGCACTTATCTATCTGATGTAGATACTTATATGTTGGCTTTTATTGCTCGCTATCAAGCTGATGGTGGCACACAAGATACTAATTATACAAGATTATTTGTAATGAATAACCAACCACTTTTTATTAGCAGAATTAAATATGGTTCTACTAGTGATTATCGTTTAAGTGCTGTAAATTTATTGAATGGTAATATATACTTATCAAGCAAATATAATGTTGGCTCTACAGGAATATGGAGTAATGAAGGACATGATGATACTGCTGATGATAGATATTACTTTTTTGTTGGAAATAAAAAAATTAGAATAAATCCTACATCATTAGGCACGTCAGGCACATGGAGTTACACGGATGCTATTCCACCACTCTATCGTTGGGATAGACCAATGAGTGCCAGCACAGGCTTAACACAGCCAGAAGGTGATGAATACGAGCCTTGGTATGATGGTCAAGTATTACGTAATGGAACGTGGCTAAGGTGCTTTCCAGGCTCATTCGGCACATTCGGCACATTTTATCAAACTGCACCAAAAGAAAATCATGTTTACAGTGCTTATTAAAGGAGATACAAGTGACGCAAATACAAAAACCATATGATGTAACATTCTCACCAAATCTGTCAGGACTAACGATAGCTGGTAGGAATGCTTCAGCAACAAGAATAACTGTTACAAATAATGATAGTAGAGATATTCCAGAAGTAAGGATTAATGTGCTTAGAGCTGATTTAATGCCAAGCAATACAATGTTTGAGGCAGCAATAGTAAAAGATGGTGCTGGTGAGAAAGTAGTCACTGAGAAGTGGGTGCAAGCAAAAATGAGCACTGATGTAGCATATACACCTATTGATGATTGGAGCTCACCAATTGCATTTACATTAGCTTCATCCGAGACAAAAGCATTTGATATTAAATTAGTAATACCAGATACTATTACAGTGCAAGGCAAGATAAGCTTTTCCTTGCTTGTAAGTTTTCTGGCAAATACAGAGCCTAAAATAACTTCGATAAGTATAGATGGAACACCATTGCCTAATATCGTAGCTACAAATAACACAACATTAACTGCTACTATTGTAGCTGATGCGGGTGCAAATACAGCTATAACATGGACTAGTAGTAATAAGGATGTTTTTACTGTAAATAGTAGTGGAGTTGTAACAGCCGTAGATGTAGGCAAAGCAATAGTTACTGCAATATCATCTAATCCTACAATTTTTAATGGTGTATTTTTAACAGTATTACCAATGCCACCAATACCTAGTGAGTTTATTGCGTGGTATGATGCAAGCGATACATCTTCCATCATAGCAACAGGCAACAATGTTACACAATGGAATGATAAAAGTACTAATAATTATCATGCTGTTAATCATTTAACTAATCCAACTACTAATGTGCAAACACTAAATGGATTAAATGTAATGCAATTTAACGGTGATTGGCTTGATATGCCACTTGCAACAATCCCAGCTGGGGTAGCTCAATACACAATAGCTGCCGTTTGGAAAGTATCATCAGGTGCTAGACGCACTATTGTATCGTTTGGAGTGGAGACTCCAGGTGGTGGCGGAACTTACTACAAACAAATTTGGGCGCACACACAAGAGCCTGCTGGTGCTAATGTTGGGCACAGATGGATTGGTGATGATTTAAACAGTCCCGATGGCTCTATTGATTATGCTACAGCAAATACAAGTATTCTTTCGTGGGATGGAACTACACGTAAAAGTATATTAAATGGATTGACATATTTTGATACACCAACTAATACTAAGAATACAGCTTCCGATGCTGCAAGAATAGGTGCCACAACAAGTAGTAATGGTAATTATAATATAAATGGTGGTTATATCGCAGAATTAATTATTTATCATAAAGTATTAACAGCTTCCGAATTAGCAGATTTACAAACATATTTAAATACTAAGTGGGGTTTAACACCTTCTGCAAACACACCTGTTACTACTGGCATGGTTGCTTGGTATGATGCTAATGATGCTTCTACTATACATGATGGTGGTGGCACTGGAGTTTTATATCAATGGGATGATAAATCTGGTAATGCTTATAATGCAACTCAACATACACTTTTGCCTACAACAGGTTTTGTTACTTTGAATAGTAAAAATGTAATAAGATTTAATGGTGATTATATGCTATTGCCTGTCCCTGTAATTCCTGATGGAACAAAGAGTTATACAATATGTGCAGTTTGGAAACCAGCTGGAACGAATGAAGCTTTAGTCCATTTTGGCTCAACTGGAATAACTAATCAATCGGTAGGTATCCATTCTATTGGTACAGGTGTAAGGCAATATTGGTGGAATCATGATTTAGATGTTGTTACAAGCTATGATGCAAATTCTATTACTTGTAGTTGGGACGGGACTACAAGGACAACAATAATAGATGGTGTTAGTTATACTGATACACCGACTGGTAAATCTACTGCTACAGCGTTATCAGCACTAGGTGGTATTCCTAATAATGGTTATATGTTAACTGGCTATATTGCTGAGTTTATCATTTATCATAGAGCTTTAACACCTACAGAGATTTTAGAAAATGAAACATATTTTAACAATAAATGGGGAGTATAACAAATGGCAATATCAACACCTTACCTTGATGCATTAATAACACAAGGTGTATCAGGACTACCAACAGTAGAAGTATTCGAAGAGATTAGAGCTGGCTTAAACATGGCTTACGGTGATGAAGCTGGCAGTGTAACATTGGCTGGAACATCAGCTGGTGTAGCAGTTACTATTGATGATTTGCTTACAGTAAACTATGATGTATTTTACTGGGTTGAAAGAGACGCTTCAATGACTCTTGGTCAACAAGGTGAGATTGAAATAGTAAGAGATTCAAGCACACAATTCACAGTAATCAATTCTGGTTCTGATAATGCTTCTAAATTATATTATCGAGTATATAAAAGGAGTGCTTAAATGCGTGATGAATTTATAACAATTAAATTAAAAACTATTGTAATGATAGCTATTCTTATTTGCTTGATATCTTCTATTAGTTATTGTGCAACACCTGTTAAAACAGTATTTTTAAATCATTTTGATACTACTAGTGTTACTGATATTACATTTACCAGAGATTGGCAGTTTTTGTATAATGCAACTTATAATACACCTGTGATTGATAATACTATTAAAAAGTTTGGTGAAGGTAGTTTATACTGCTCTGCTAATGCTACTGTTATTGATGATTATACTTTCCCATATTACATCAAAGGTGGTGTTCCATTAGGTGATACTACACCATTTGGTGATGGTGACTGGACATTAGAATTTTTTGTATATATTAAACAACGCACACCAGTGGCAGGTAACCCAAGTGTATTTGTACCTATTTATAGGGATAGAAACTCATATCAATCATCGGCTCCTGCTACTGCATATACAAGAGGCTTCCAAATTTATACAAATATTAACGATACTGGAGCAGGCAATCCTGTGTTGGTAATACGTGGCTTACATATTACTAACCCACCCTACGTTGCAACTCCAATTCAAAAATACATATCTGTAACAATATCTCAACCATACAATACATGGCATCATGTAGCTGTAACAAAACAAATAACAGCACCTGGTTTTGCCACTTACCGATTTTTTTGGAATGGTGGCTTATATGGTTATATCTATTCAAAAACTGATAATTACCCGATGGATTGGCTTAATGACCCAACAAACTGGCAAATACTTGGTGGGCAACTTGGTGGTGTGTATGATGCTGCATCTACTTATGATTATAATCAATGCCCAATGTATTTTGATGAAATGAGAATATCTCATGGTTGTAGATATTACACACACTTTACACCATCTACAGCAGAATTTGAATATCCATTATATAATAACTTAACATTTAAACCAACTGGTGAAATAAAGTTTAAAGAAGATGGCGAAATTAAAATGAAATTTGGAGGAGGATTTTAATGAAAAATTTAAAACTAATATTACTTGTAATGGCATTATCTTTTGTTGTTATGTATATCCCTTTGCTTGATGCTCAAACGTTCCCAATGCCCGATAGGTTGTCACCTTACGATATTGCAGAGTGGACTCTTAGATGTGGCTTTATAGCAAGTGGAACAGTAGAGCCAACAGCAGTAGCTAATGAAGGGCAATTGTATTGGAATAATGCTACACCAACAGCACCTGTGTTATGGATAATGCACGATAATTTGTGGAGAAAAGGCACAAGCTCATATGCAAGTGGAACTATTCCACATGATAGTTTAGTTGGGCTTGATTATGATGCAAGTGGACATACTGGTTTTGCTAGAGATACTGATATTCCTAATAACGCTAGCTTTACAATAGCAGGCTTAGGCAGTAAAGAATGGAGTAGCTTAGATGGAGCACCTACAAATGCTTCTTATACTTTGTTATTACTATCGGAACATAGTTTTAATTCATTAACAGATAAGCCAACAAGTGCAGATTATACTTTGCTTGGATTAGGTGAGAAAAATTGGAGTAGCTTAGATGGTGCACCAACAAATGCATCTTATACACTAGCTGGATTATCAGAACAAGATTTTAATAACTTAACCAATAAACCTACTAGTGCAAGTTATACTTTGCTTGGATTATCAGAACATAGTTTTAATAGCTTAACTGATAAACCTACTAGTGCTGATTACACATTAAATGGTTTAGGTGAGAAAAACTTCTCATCATTAGCAAATAAGCCAACTACATTAAGTGGCTATGGTATCACTGATGGTGCTTTAGATAGTGATTTAGAAGCTCATATGGATAACACTGTAAACCCACATGGTGCATCAATGACGCTTGGTGTAGGTGATGGTATAGGTGGTGTTGGATACTTTGCATCTGATACTGTTTTTATAAAATACTTTGCGTATCTACCTTATCAAGCAATAGCAACAACAGTTGGTGTTGGAATTTACGGTGTAACATTCTGGGCTGATGATACTGCTAAAGTTGTTAAGATGTATTTAAATGCTGCTTGGCACACCATCGTAACAATGGATAGCAATGGCAAAACAATTGTAGATGTGCTTAACTTAACACCAGGCTCAGCACCAAGCACACCAGTAGAAGGTGATATCTACGCAAACAGCACTGACCATCATTTATACTTTTATAATGGCTCTGCTTGGGTGCAACTAGACAACTAACTAGCTGTTGAGTTTACAGCTGTAAATGGTTTTAACAAAGCTCACTTGTAGTATACTAAGAGTGTCAAGCAAGTAAAATATTCAAGGAGAATTACGATGAAAAGATTACTTATTCTTTTACTTTTAACAACAACTGTGTGTTTTGGGCAGGTAGCTGACCCTTCTCACCCAATGATACAATTCCCTGATGGCACTTTAATGTCACCTACTAATCCAATGCCTACAACAGCAACGATTGGCTCTATAACAGTAGAAGCTTTTCCAGTTTATAAAGATGCTGCTGGTGACCCTGCTACTGCTCAACTAGATACTGATGATAATGTAAAAGTTAATATTGCTTCTGAGAATATTGGCTTAGTAGAAGCAATACAAGGTGCACCATTATCACCACCTACTATTAATGTTGCCAAAGTAACGTTAGCTGCTGGTGTATCAACACTTGTTGAAGATTTATATGCTGGGAATCCTGATTACAACCAAAAATACGTTGAGATTAAATCAGCTGGTGATGAAGATGTATTTTGGATAAGCTTTGGTAGTGCTGCTGTAATAGAAGGCAATGCTAGACCATGTAAAGGTAGAGTTTATGTTGAGCTTCGCACACAAGATTTATATGTAATATCTGCTTCTGAATTAGCTGTTTACATTACTCGTGGTGCTACGGCAATAGAATAAGGAGAATAATAATGAAATTTAAATTAAATATTTTACTAATATTTTTATTGCTTGTGTGTAGCTTTGCTAACGCTGAAGCTATAAAAGATGGTACTGCTGGTGGTGGCGGTGGCACATCAGTGCACAATAACTTAAGTGGTTTAAATGATGGTGATTATCAACATCTAACAGTAGCTGAGAAAGCTGCTTTAGTAGATGCTGCTGATATAAGTGATGCAGTTGCAGCTCATGCTATACTGAATGATACACATGGTTGTGATGTAATAGCTTCTCAAACTTACGTTGATGATGCTGTTGCTGGTGTAACAATACCAGACCATAATGATTTATCTGGACTTAATGTAGGTGATTATCAACATTTAACTGTAGCTGAGAAAGCTATTGCTATGGTTGTTAATTATGATGCTTTGTATAACACCTTTGTTGGTGATAATGTTTTAAGTGTTATTACAACAGCTACCCAAAATGTTTTAATGGGTTACAATGCTTTAAGCTCTCTTACATCAGGTAGTTATAATACCGCTATTGGTGCAGCTGCGATAGCTTCGCTAACAACATCTGACTACAATACAGCTTTAGGATGGTTTGCAGGTTTTGGTAACAATCTAGGGCATTCAAATTCTATAACAGATACTAACATGACATTTGTCGGTGCTAATACTTCAAGAGATAATGTTACTGCAAACACTACACCTTTTACTAATTCAACAGCTCTTGGCTATGATGCAAAAATAAGCAAATCTAATCAAATGGTATTCGGTGATGGTAACATTACTGAGAATAAATTCACTGGAAGTATCTTGCTTGATAGCGTAGCAATGCCTACTGTTATTGATATTGATGATGCTGTTGCAATACATGCTGAAAGAAATGATACACATGGTTGTGATGTAATAGCTTCTCAAACATATGTTGATGATGCAATAGCTGCTATACCTGTTGTAGATTTATTTGATGATGCTGGCAATACCTTTGTAGGTAAAGATACAATGGAAGCTGTAACAACTGCTTACGATAATACAATAATGGGTTACAAAGCATTAGAAGCTTTATCAACTGGTAATAAAAATATTGCGATAGGTAGAGAAGCACTTAAAGCTACAACATATGGCTATCAAAATATAGCAATAGGGCAAACTACCTTACTCCAAAGTTTAGGTAGTAATGGTTGTATAGCGATAGGTCACGAAGCTGCTAAGCTAGGGACAGGAGGAACTAGTAATATTGCAATCGGCAAAAACGCTGGTAAAAATAGTGGTAGTAAAAATATTGCAATTGGAACTTCTTGTTTGGATGATGTAACTTCAGGTGGCGACAATATAGCAATGGGTAATAGTAGCTTAGGTAAGTTAACCACTGGTATAAATAATACTGGTTTGGCTCCATACAGCTTAAATCAAGTAACAAGTGGTAGCCACAATTGTGGAATAGGTTACTTTAGCCTTGGAAAGCTAACAACAACAGATTATAATACTGCGATAGGTGATTTTGCAGGTTATGGTGATACAGTAGGTTATTCCACTAGTAAAACTGATACTTACATGACATTCCTTGGTGCTATGGCTTCTCGTGACTCTTCAATAGCTAATACTACTGTATTCACAAATTCAACTGCTCTTGGCTATGATGCAAGAGTAAGCAAATCTAACCAGATGGTATTCGGTGATGGTAACATTACTGAGAATAAATTCACTGGAACTATACTACTTAATGGCTCAGCAATTGGTACTGGTGGTGGTGTTGATACAGCAACAATAACAACAGCTATTGAAGCCAACGCTACTGATATCATAACAAACGCTGATGCTTTAACAGCTCATGCAGAAAGAAATGATACTCATGGTTGTGATATTATAGCTTCTCAAACTTACGTTGATGATGCTGTTGCTGGTATAACAATACCAGACCATAATGATTTATCTGGACTTAATGTAGGTGATTATCAGCATCTAACTGTTGCCGAGAAAGCTGCTTTAGTAGATGCTGCTGATATTGCTGATGCTGTTGCAATACATGCTGAAAGAAATGATACACATGGTTGTGATGTTATAGCTTCTCAAACTTACGTAGATAATGCAATATCAGGTATAACAATACCAGACCATAATGATTTATCTGGACTTAATGTAGGTGATTATCAACATCTAACAGTAGCTGAGAAAGCTGCTTTAGTAGATGCAAGTGATATTGCTGATGCTGTAGCAATACATGCAGAAAGAAATGATACTCATGGTTGTGATATTATAGCTTCTCAAACTTACGTTGATGATGCTGTTGCTGGTGTAACAATACCAGACCATAATGATTTATCTGGACTTAATGTAGGTGATTATCAGCATCTAACTGTTGCCGAGAAAGCTGCTTTAGTAGATGCTGCTGATATTGCTGATGCTGTAGCAATACATGCAGAAAGAAATGATACTCATGGTTGTGATGTTATAGCTTCACAAACTTATGTTGATGATGCTGATGCACTTGATTTAAAAATTGCTACATTTGAATATTATGTTGGTGCTACTACTGATGTTACATTTACTGATGTTAGTGCAACCGAAATTACTATTAATACTTTTGATGTAAATTTAAGGGATAATGCAGATGGCTCAGGTTATCCTGTTAGCTATACTATCCCTTCTACTAGTTTAACTGTAGTAGTAAACGCTATTAACTTTATTACAGCTGATTATAACAGTGGCTCACCTATCGTTAAAGCAAGCACAAATAATGCTGATGTTAATGAGAGTGATGTTACACCTGTTATCTTCTTATTTGTTGCTAGCGATGGCACAAAACATAGTGCTGTATTAGGTGAATTTGGTAATGGTTTAACTAATAAAATACATGAAAGAATGTTACGCACAAACAAATATCAAAGAGAATCTGGCTTAGCTGTAACAATGGCTAATGCAGGTATTAATTTAACTTTTGATATAAGCTCTGGCTACGTTTGGTTTGGTGCTACTAGACACGCATTAGAAGCGGTAGATTCTACTGTTGATTCTGTAAATTGCACAGCACCTGACGGCACACTTACAGCTTGCACAGAGATGAATAATACACAATATTATAATGGAAGCACTTTAACTAATCTAAGCAATAATAGATACGCAGTAAACTGGATTTATCGTGGTATAGAAGATGATAAAGAAGCTTATATCATGTTAGGTGAAGGTGATTATGATTTGAGTAGTGCAGAGCTTTCTAGCCCACCTGCTACACCCGCTATCATTACAAGCCATTGTATGCTTGTTGCTAAAGTTATTGTGCAAAGGAATAGCAATACTGTTACTTCAAACCAAAGTGCTTTTAAACAAATATTCGGAATGAGCACAGCACAAACACATAATGATTTAAGTGGTTTAAATGATGGTGACTATCAACATTTAACAATAGCTGAAAAGGCTGCTTTAGTTGATGCTACTGATATAAGTGATGCAATAGCAATACATGCTGAAAGAAATGATACTCATGGTTGTGATGTTATTGCTTCTCAAACTTATGTTGATGATGCTGTTGCTGCTATAAATATTAATGATATAGCTGATATCGTAATAACTACACCTGATGATAAGCAAGTTTTGACTTATGATTCTGCGAGTGGTGATTGGATAAACGCTGTTAGTAATTTTGATACTGCAACTATTACAGCCGCTATTGAAATTAATACAGCTTCTATTACACAGAATATTGCTGATATTAGTGATAACACAAATGATATTGCACTTAATACAGCTTCTATTTCTGTAAACATAAGTGATATTAGTGATGTTACAGACGATACTGCTTTGAATACTGCATCTATCACAGCAATAATAAGTGATATTGGTGACATATCTACCGCTCTTGATGGAATTTTAAACCCATAATAATTAGTTCAAGCAAGGTATATCATTGATTTGGTATATCTTGCCTTGTTGAATAAGGAGATAACAAATGAAAAAATATATATTACTTGCAATACTTATTTGCTTGAGCTCTTCTGCTTTTGCTTTAACAATAGCGGAACAATTAACAGCTGTAAATCTTTGTAGAACTGATATTAGAGATAGTATCATCAGTAAAGGTGTTGCTGTTCCATCTGATACTGCTTTTGGTGATTACGATGATAAGATTGATAGTATAGCTGGTGGTTTAACTATTAATAACATGAAGGAATTAGCTGGTGCTTCTTGCACAGAGACTATTGCTGCTGATGATATGGTAATAGTAAAACAAACATGGGCAACGATAGCTAATGATGCTTCGTCACGGGTTTATATGTCTGGTAGAGATATTGCAATGAGTAATGATGGTGATTACGTTGCTATTGTAAAAAACTCAAATATATCACCAGCTTATTTACAATCATGGAAATGGAATGGAACTACTTTACGCTACGAATCAACAAGTAATCCTGATATAGTGCCTTCAACTGGTAGTGCTTATTGTGCTGCTATGAGTGATGATGGACAATATCTAGCAATGTCTCATAGTGCATCCCCTTATATCTCAACATATAAATGGAATTCTGGAAATGATAGATATGAGAAAACAGCTGATGTTGATACGTTGCCACCAGGTGCTTCTTTTGGTGTTTCTATGAGTAATGATGGAACAAGAATAGTTGTATGTTATCAAACGTCACCATACTTCTCTACCTACACTTGGAATAGTGGTAACAATAGATACGAAATAGAAACAACAGCAGATACAATACCAACTTCTTATCCTAAAAATATTGTTATATCTGGAACTAATGGTGATTATCTAGCTCTCACAGGTGGCTCACCACACTACCTAACATCATATAAATGGAACACAGGTAATAGTAGATATGAAATTACAAACTATCCAGATGTGGGTGTTCCATTATCTTCAACTTTTGGTAATGGATTAGCTATGAGTGATGATGGCTCTCGATTAATATTCGCTGGCTCACAAGGAACTGTAACAACTTATCAATGGGATGCTACAGGCACTCAATACGATAAAGATACTAATCAACCTGATTTAGATACAGTTACAAATAGAATAGGGCACATAAGAGTAGCAAATGATGGTTTAACATTATTTGTTTCTTATGAATTTGATTCAAGCAATGATGAACCAATTAATCCAGTTATTTTAAAATGGAATTCTAGTGATAGCAAATATGTTGTAGCACCATACCCAGATACATTACCTTCGGTAACAGAAGATATGTGGAGTATAGCTGTAAATGGAGCTGTTGATAGGTTTGTAATTGCTGGTGAAAACTACATCTACACATACAACCTTCCTGACACATACACAACAAAAGTGTCGAAGATAAATAATTCTACTAATTATACAGTGCCATTATATAACGATAGATACGATTGGATGTTAATGGGTACAGCTCAGGATGCTGGCAATAGTGGTGATAGTATTGGTGTAAATTCATTCATATACTTCACAGAAGATGCTGCTAGTTACATAACAACACCATAAAGGAGATACTAATGAAAAACTTATTACTATTACTTTTACTTATTCCTAATGCTTTACAGGCTACTGGTGAAGTTGCTACTGTTGCAACCACTACTGCACCCATGAGTATGCAAGAAATGATACACAGTGCTATCTTTGCTCTTGTATCTGCAGTGTTAATCTTTATAACGAATTATGCCAAGGATTATCTACAACAGAAGACAAATGAAGCTAAGCATCAACGTGGAATATCGGTTATCAAAGATAGCTTCTATTCTGCCATTGCTGATACTGCTTGTGATATTGATGTAACACTCAAAAATGCTAAAGCAAAAGAAACTTTTATATTGTGTTGGTTTAAAATTTCTACTGTTAGATTAAATCAATTAAGTGGGTTTAACAAAATGAATATGCAGAATTGGGTAAATGTCCAGCAAACTATCTTTTTAGGAAAATATCTAGAAGATAAGAAAAATCGAATGGGTGAGCAATTTTAAAGGAGAATTATTATGGGTTATATAACACTATTCTTTACTGCATTGTTGATAATTGAAAGATTAGCATCAATAGTAACTCGCTACACAAAAACAAAAAAAGATGATGAAATGCTGGCTCAATACCGAAAAGCAAAAAGCTTTATATTCTCTCATGCCAATGGTGTGTTTGATATTGTAAAGCTACTTTATGATACGAATATTCTTAAAGGTGATGGTGCTTCTAAAATGGCAGAATACAAGAAGCAACTTAATGATGCCTACTTTAAAATTGAAGGTAAAACATTGCCTGATAACGTATTAGTAGAAGCTGAATTAGCAGCAGAAGGTATATATGCTGGAAAAAAGCTAGCATCCTTGGCACCACTAACGGCTTCAAGTCCAGCGGTAGAAGCATCGGAGTAGGTATAAATCTAGATGGGGCTTCGTTTAGTTACAGAGCTAGAAATATTTTTGCAACAATAAATAGGAATTGGAAAAATAATAATACAGAAGCTGAGATAGGATATCGTGTAGATTTTTAAAGCATAACAAATTAAAACAATATAAAGCATGGAGGATAAGGTAATGAGCAAGTTAGAGGATATGAATGAGAAGCGGATAGACAAACTTGAAACGGAGATTAATGAAATGAATAAAACCATTCGTGTAGATATAAAAGAGCTTCGAGAAGACATGAAGGAAACGATAAAAAGCGGCTTCTCACAATGCAGAGAAATCATGCCTTTGAAATGCGAGGCAAACTTCAAAAAGAGTAAAGGCTTCTCAACTGCTTCCATTATAGGTGCTGGCACTGCTATATGTAGTGTGTTAACTGGTGTTGTAGTATTCCTAGTTAAATCTGGGATTTTAGATGGAATGCTCAAATAAAGGAGATAAATATGTTTACAAATTCTGATATAAATATAAAACCAGCTATAAAGGTTGCTCTTGTAATCGGTCATTCGGCAAAAAAGCAAGGTGCTTGCAATGGTAAAGTTACAGAATTTAAATTTAACAAGAAATTGGTGCAAGATATTAAAAAGGAATTAAGTAATCAATATGAGATTGAAGCTGATATTGTTTATCGTAAAACGTATGAGAGCTTGCCTGACGACATTAATAAGCTTAACCCAGATTACATAGTATCATTCCATTGTAATGCGTTTAATGGTGAAGTATCAGGCTCGGAAACATTATTCTGTATGCACAGTAAGAAGGGTAAAGAAATGGCAATGATAATGCAAGCTGCAATTGTTTCTTGCTTGAATCTTCCTAACCGTGGATGTAAGCCAAAAAGAGTATTTAATAGAGGTGGCCACCTTCTTGTGAATACTAAGGCACCTTGTGTAATTGTTGAACCGTTTTTTTTGGATAATGATAGTGATTTAAAAATTGCTACCAAAAAAAGAGACCAACTCGTGGAAGCTATAGCAGATGCCATTTCTGCGTTTGTAGTGATAGAGTAAATGAAGAAGAAAAAGATTCAAGCAATAATAGAAGTAAAAGTAAAATGTAAACCTTGGTGCCATGGTAATGAATGTCCACGTTTCAAGATGCTACAAAAATCATGTTGCAAAGAAGCTTGTTATTTCCAACAATAAAAATTAAATAAAATTTATCTATTTGTATCTCATTTTAGCAGTTAGCATTTACATGTTAACTGTTTTTTTATTACAAGCTTTCTAAGAATTTGCGAATGGACGCACATACGTTCCATCATTCGCATTTTTTATTTGGGGGTATAAAGTTCCGATATATTCTTAATGTTAAGCAAAAGTAAGAATTATTACTACGCGGCAAAAATCGTTTGTTTTTTTTGGTCCTAATATTTTAGATATATTTTTTCTATAAATTTTTCTAAAGTACGTTTAGTAATATTTAGGTAGAGATATATATATCAAGCAAGTGAAAAATATCATTACTATATTATATTTAGAGCTTTAAACATAATAACATATTACAAGTTCCGTTATTGAAATCATGCTTCCGTTATATTACGATGTTTTAAAAGCTAGGTAGATATATTTTTTCCTTGCTTGATAAAGGCATATTAATATAAAGAATATTAAGAAATTAAGACCTTCAAAACTGGTACAAAAGTTTCCTTTAGGACTTGGAATTTGATGCAGTGGTAGAGCGGGTTTGAAGCCATGTTGTAGTTGTGTTAAGTGTAAGATATTTGGCTGTTTTTGGCAACAAGGAACTTAGTATTAATGCTGGTTTGTAGTATATTTAAGGGTAGGAATGGCTCAACTGTTAACGTCTCCACCGATTCCATTGATTTGATATTTTTGGCACCTAACTTGCTTAATTTTAAATTAACTATATCAAAAAGGGGAATTTTTAAATGAAGAAGAATCTAAGCACTATAGAAGAATGGGTTGTTAGTTTTGAAGATACTGAAGTATGGGAAGATGTTGTTGGCTTTGAAGGTAAGTATCAAGTTAGCAACTTAGGCAATGTGCGGTCTATAAGAAGAGAAGTAGTTTACAAAAATGGAAAGATTGGTCATTTTTGTGGCAGAGTGTTAAAGCCTATCAATCGCCATGGTTATCATTGTGTGCATTTATACTCACAGGGGATGTGTGTCACTGCACTTATTCATCGTTTAGTATGCCAAGCCTTCTCTGACGATTTTAAAGTAGCTCAGCAAGCTAATGATAAGATTAAACACAAAAATGGAATAAAAACTGATAATCGAATAGTTAATTTAGATTATGTTGAAGCTTCTAATATTAAAAATCGTAAAAATGCTATTCTCACAAAACAGCAAGTTATCTTTATCCGAAGGCATTATGATAAAAATAACAAATATTACAATAAAAAAGCATTGTCGTTAATGTTTGCTGTTCATGTTAATACTATCATTGCTGTTATTAATAACAAAACATGGAAGAATATTGAAGTTGTTTTAACTGAGAATGATTATGTTATGAATAAATATGGATATTGAACTAACAATATTAACATTAAGCATGCGATAGCCAACTAAATCAACAAAAAAATAGCCACCGAAGTGATGGCTATAAACATGAATCTATTTAAGGAAAGGTGTAGGTATGAATTGGAGTTACATCACTACATTCTTAATATAACAAATAAATTTCAGCATTGCAACTACTATTATTTTATTTATGATTACCGCATTTCCTTATTGTATCACAAATACCACACTCGGTATTAATTCCTTACCCATTTTTACCGCACTTAACATTTGCTTTACCATGATTTTTTATTAATTCGCTTATATAGGTAGCTTCGTTACTTTCGGTAATTGTGGCACGAAGATTGCTTAGTTATTAGTATCAAAATAAAAGGTGGTGAATAATAATGAAAAGTGAAACAGTATCAATTAAAGAAGCATGTGAATATCTCAATGTAACACCAAAAACTCTTAGAAAATGGTTAAAGATGGGCTTAATAAAATCAGAGAAAGCAATCAACAACCGTGTAACTATTGATAAAGCATCAATGGAACATTTACTAAAGAATTTTAAACAAAAGTAGGGAGAATATTATGAATAAAACAATACTTATCACCTTTAATAACCAAACGTATTTAGTAGCAAAAAATGAATTGGTAGCTACTATACGGAATATTAGAGAAACAGAAGACATGAGTAACATATTATGTGAGCAGAATTACATCACTCAAGCAATCAACCTTCTGAACGAAATGGTTGGTATGGACGAGAATAAGGGCTTCGCTATGAATCTTGCTTCAAAAAATATGGTTAATACAATACCAGCTTCTGAATTACAAGAGATATTTGAAGCTGAGCCTATATCAATAAAGAATATAAATATGCTACATGCTATTGATTTTGATTGTTGTTATAAATTATTTAACAAGGACATGATGATTTGTGGGATAGTTGGTGAGAGCATCATCACACAAACCAATGAATATATTCCTGTAGTAGTAAGTGACGATGGATTTAAGATAGCTTTTAATGATATTCCTGATGGGTTTATTCATGTATCAGAATTAGCTCATGCCGCTGTTATGAAGTTTGAGATGGATAAAGTTAAAGCTGATGCTAATGAAGCTGCGGAAATGGACAAATTAATGGAAGAAGCAGAAGAAAAGCCTATACCACGGAAAGCATGTAGGGCTGTTGATGCAGTGGCCAGTAAAGAGAATAAATCACTTGCCAATGATGATGATTGGGATACTATAAAAGGAATGATTTCGTAGTTTAAAAGGGGGTATATCGTAATGAGTATTATTATCAGTGTAATGTTTTTGTGTGTAGCATTATTCATTGCTTGTGTTTTGCTTATAGTTTACTTATTATTCGGTGATATATTCCCTGATAGCTGGCTTATTAAGCCTACTGAAGCTATTAGTAATGTTGATAACAGTATTCACATTAACATTAACAATAACACCAAGCTCAAGCAAGGTAAGAAGTTTAACTTTGAGATATGTGAATATTGTGGCAAGCGTAAAATGATTAATGCAAAATGTAATGGATGCGGTGCCTAAATGCTACGATTAACATTAAAAAATTATGTTGCTGTAATGTCGTATCAAAATCCACAACATTTATTCGATGGTTTAATAATTGAAGTTGCAAATCATAAACAAAAAACAATAGATAAGATTCAAGCAAATATTAAATTATTGGCAGATAACCTAAATATTGTAACATGTTTAAATTGTAATAAGATTCTATGATATATTCACCTTCATATACGTTATATCACTATGTTTCATACCATATCATACTCATCTATCTCATATCATGTTATTCAGGTATTATATCATGGGAGGGGTAAATGAAGAGGGGTAATTCCTTCTGCGTTAGTTGTAGCCCTTCTGAGAAGTGGTTTTTTGGGAGTCCGTTTTAGAACAGGAATTATTACTATGTAGTATATGATATTTCAACATTAATTGACATATCATTACTTGGGTATATTAGAATGTAAATCACTAAAGAAATATAAGAAGGAGGGAGGAAGAGGAATACTAAGAGGACAGTTGTTGCCAAGCACTTTCTGGAATCGCTCTCCCATGCTGGGGTTGATTGGGTGTCGTGACTTCGTATTTTTGGTAAATTTACCACACCCATTTCTAACATATTTCAATCACAATTTCGCTTCATTTTTTGCTTGAATCAAAAATCAGAATTAAAATATTAAGGAGAATTTTATCATGAAATTATTAGAGAAATCATCACTAAACGAATTTGAACATACGTTGCTACAAAATATGTTGGTTTATCATTTATTGAAAAATCCAATATCATGTTGTGTTAGTGAAACCCCATCACCCATCCATTATGAAATTGATACATATGTGAGCTCTCGAATGGGAATTACTATTGTAGCTACTAGTGAGATTACAAAAACAAAGGTGTTCATTGTTAAAAATGCCATGAAGCATAAATCAAAAACAAAAGATACTGTAGCTATGGGTATGTGTTACTTGGATATAGTAGCACCGTCAGAGCCATCAGATGATATTATTAATAGAATTGCATTAATCCATAAACAACAGCAGGTACAGATAATAGCTAGCTACGATAGTGGTAAGATTATTGCTATTGTAAATGATGTAGTAAACACTTATAATCTTAATATGAAGGGGTTAAAATAGAGTTAAAGAGTTTAACAGGCTGTTCAATTCCAACAAACGCAGTGGTAGAACCTGCAATGGTTGAGGCAACATTGCCTGAACCAAATTCTGATAAAGGTGAACATGGCAAATAAAATTTAAGGAGATACAAAATGAATACAATGAATACAGTAGCTATACGAGTAAAGACTCACGGCACAAAAAAGGTGAATAAGGCTTTGTTGGATGAATTAATCAGCATAGATTTAGCAGATTTCCTTTGCATATTTACAGGTAAGCAACAGAATAGATTGTTATGTGAATACTTAGAGCATAATTTCTTAGATTTTTCTGTGCTAGTGGCTAGATATTCAGATGAAGCTTTCTTAAAAAATACACAATAAGGATATATAAATGGAAATTAGAATTAATGAAGAATTACAGGCACTTATCCCACCACTCACTACCGAAGAGTATGCATTGTTAGAAGCAAGTATTATTGAAGAAGGATGTAGAGAAGCGATTATAACGTGGAATGGTACGATTGTAGATGGGCATAATCGTTATGAGATATGTTTAAAGCATAATTTGCATGTTCCATCTAATGAGATACAGTTTGATAGCATTGAAGATGTTAAAATTTGGATGCTTAAAAACCAGCTAGGCAAAAGGAATCTTAATGATTATGATAAAGGTGTTATAGTTTTAGGATTGAAGCATTTGTTTGAAACAAAAGCTAAAGAAAATCAAATAACTAGGAAAGGAAGCCAAGATGGGTCAACTTGTCCAAATCTGGACAAGTTGGAAGCTGTTGATACAAAAAAGGAATTGGCTAAGATAGCAGGAATATCTCACGGTAATATTAACAAGATTGAGCATATCGAAGATACAGGCACAAAAGAGCTTAAAGATAGCATTAGAGTTGGTAAAGTTTCTATCAACGCTGGTGAGATGATAGCAACTCTGCCACATGAAGAGCAAAAAGAAGTAATTGTTCTATCTGATAAAGAGATTGTTGCTAAGGCAAAAGAGATTACATCAAAACAAAAAGAAGCAAAGATGATTGCTAGACGTGAAGCAATAAAAGACAAGGTAAACAATATTGCATCGGTTAAAGTAAAGCAGGCAGAAGGCACCTATGATGTTGTAGTAATAGACCCACCGTGGGCAATGGAAAAGATAGAAAGAGACGTGAGACCTAATCAAACAGGTTTTGATTATCCTACAATGGCTGAAGAAGAATTAAATGAATTAAATATTCCTTCTGCTGATGATTGTCATGTTTGGTTATGGACAACACATAAATTCTTACCTATGGCTTTTCGTTTATTAGAAAAATGGGGTTTGAAATATGTTTGCACATTCACTTGGCATAAACCAGGTGGCTTTCAACCTTTTGGCTTGCCCCAATATAATTGTGAGTTTGCTTTATATGCTAGAAAAGGCACACCAGCTTTTATAGATACAAAAGCATTGCCAACTTGTTTTAACGCACCAAGGGGGGCTCACAGTGAAAAACCAGAAGAGTTTTACGACACAATCAAACGTGTAACAACTGGTCGAAAGATTGATATGTTTAGTAGACGTGACATAGAAGGTTTTGATAATTGGGGTAACGAAGCATCAAGTAATAAGGGGGAATAATATGTGGAAGGATGATAAACGATGGTCAGATAGATTCCTAAATGAAATAAAAAGTTTAATTGGTTTACATATAATATCAGAGCCACCTATCGAAGAAGATGCTGAAAGAAATACTGATTTAATGGTATTGGATATGCAATCAGTTAGAATTGCTTGTAGAGTTAGACGCTTTTGTTACTATCAAAACCAACAGTATCGAAACGAAATAACTATTAGAATAGGTAGACCAAGCGGTGTAAAAACTGAGCTCAGGAAAATTATTGAAGGCTGGGGTGATTATATGTTTTACGGCTTCTCTAACGAGAGTGAAACAGCACTTTTACAATGGGTAATAATAGACCTGAAAGCATTAAGAGGGTGGATATTCGACCAAATAATAAACAATGGTAATCCACCTTGGGTTGTACAAAATAACAAAGATAATTCTAGTTGCTTCTTGGTAATAAATTTAATAAATATGCCACAAGATGTAATTTTTGCAAAAAGCTAATAGCAGCTTGCAAAAGCATATTCAAAAGCTTCAACGCAAGATATATGATATCAAAAAAGGAGAAACAATGAGTATAGATAATGCATTTGAAATAAATACTATACAAGAATTAGATAGTAAATATTCAAATATACCAAAAAACAAAAACGTTGTTATTACTATTAATGGTTGCCCTGATTGTGGTAGTAAAACAATGTCGTTTAACGTTACCACAGGGCTTGCTACATGCCTTAGCTGTAAAAAGAAATGTCCAGTTCTATGATAGAATAACAACATGTGAATATTGTAATAATGAATATCATAATGAAAATGTAGATTTCTCAGCTATTATCAGATTTATAAAGAAGATATTTAAAAGGATGAATAATATGAAGAAGAATATAAACGATAGAGCTATGCCAGCCAAGCTTACCAACCAAAGATTACCATACCCACCAATCAACAAGGGTGATAGAGTTCATGCCATAGAAGATATAATCACATGCAGGAAATGTGGGGGCAATGCTGTAAGAGTTATTACAACAAAAGGCACAACAATTATATGTGCCGATTGCAAAGATAAAATATATTTCCCAGCTTGACATTGTAATTGCTGGATGGTATTATCTACCTAACAAATCCCCCACACCAATCCCAACCATTGGTAGGTGAAGTGCATTTGGGGGGATATCTTTGTTTGTCATGGTATATTTCTTGGGGTAAGAGAGCTGGCATTAATTTGCTGGCTCTTTTTTTATTATCAAAATACTGAGGTATCATTTATGCAACAATTATTTCCAATGCCAAAAGCTTTTTATGTAGATGTAGATGGCACCCTACTTATCAACCACCAACTCAATACCAAGCTCGTATCTTTTATCAGGTTAAGAAAAGAAGAAGGGTATTTCACGGCTCTATGGTCAGCTCGTGGCTTAGAATATGCTCAAAAGATTGCAACAAAGTATAATATCATAGATTTATTTGATGTTATTCTGCCAAAGCCTGGCTTACTCGTAGATGATAAAGGTTGGAGATGGACACAAGATTGTAAACGTGTGAGATTAGCTTATATTGATGCCAATATTACATAGAATATTCTAACTCAAGCAAAAAATAACACCCGCATCAATAGCCATTCTCCCTAACGATTTTACACGGTCGATTGGGATTTAATTCCATCCAAATAAAGAGTAGAAATATTTAACGATTTTATCATAAATACTTTTACTAATTACCTTCCTACCAACTATCCATTCCTCACACACCCTCTCTGCAATCAATTCTTTGTTATTATCAAATACTTTTATCACTGCAAGATTGCCCATGCTCTTAGTAGCCATTCGCTTCGCAGATTCAATACTCCTTGCTGATATCTCTTTCATATCTTTTATAATGTTAGGAGATAACCTATTTTTGCAATATAATACATAAAATATTTGCTTAATATTCATTAATAACTCCTTCGTTGGTTTTATTATATCAATAACAACAAGTTTGGCAACAAAAAAAGACTCATCCAAAATAATAACATTATTTCCAGCCATAATAAAATGAGTTTCATTCAAACCAAAACATTATTATTTGCTTGAAGAAAAAACAATAACAATTATCATCATAAAGAAATAGCAGGGGGCTCTACCACAGCCATGATAGTTAACATCATATATATAATATCATATCAACTATAAGCATAAGCATCAAGCAAGGAATATATAGGTATATCTCTACATTAATCTTATAACAATCTCAAAAACAATTCATATGATAATCTTCTAGTAATTATCAGAAGATTTATATGCTTCCTAATATATCATCTTCCAACTTTTTAATTCTAGGGGGGCATATTCTTATTATAATCATTTTATTATAAAATGTTTGTATTTGTTTGTAATTATTTTATAATAAATATCTTTCATATTTTAATTTTGGGGGGGGTATGTTTTACCAAAATTATTTAGAATAAACATTTATTTCTAAATCAGATTTTGGGGGGGGCATGTTTTATTCTCTATATTTTAAACCAAAATTGGAGAGGATATGTTTTGCCCCCCCATATTTACCACAATATTATAAATAATCCCCCCATCATCCATCCACCCACCTAACAGCCCCACCACATCCATCAGATATATTGGATGATAATAATTATGAAGGGGAATATGGGGCAGGCTATCGAGTTGTCAGGTTGTCGCAATTGCAATCAGCTGTAACCCGCATCAGCACTGCATCACAGCCATCCATACCCCGCAAACCCGCATCAGAAGCTAGGTTCTTCCATATCGTGCTAAAGTGAGGGTAAAAAGGCAC
>Ga0164318_10000242_pt1 | contig 38010 bp, 33 predicted proteins | sample GuaBasSedimGuay9_FD_113734 | JGI IMG/M metagenome (GOLD analysis project Ga0164318, IMG submission 113734) | Subseafloor sediment microbial communities from Guaymas Basin, Gulf of California, Mexico - Guay9, Core 4571-4, 0-3 cm | ecosystem: Environmental > Aquatic > Marine > Hydrothermal vents...
AAGAACGCGGAATTTGTTACCAAGTTCATGGCCGGGGTAAAGCCGGTAGAACTGGACAGCACAGGGCGAATCCTGATACCAAAGGATTTGCTGAAATATGGTGGAATCATAAAAGAGATGGTAGTTACATCAGTTGTAAACCGCATCGAAATCTGGGACAAAGCAGCTTACGAACAGGCTGTTGACTACGACCCGGATGATTTCGCCGACCTGGCTGAAGACGTAATGGGCGAGTTTGACACTGATAAATAAATAAATGTACCACAATCCTGTATTGCTTCACGAAAGCATCTTAGGCTTAAACATCATTCCCGACGGCATTTATGTGGACACCACATTTGGCGGGGGCGGGCATACGCGTGCTATTCTCGAAAAATTGGAGGGGGGGAAACTTTTTGCTTTCGACCAGGACAAAGATACGCTTGCCAATACACCAAATGACGAAAGGTTTACGCTCATCAATCAGAATTTTAGGTATCTGAAAAACTTCCTTCGCTTACACAATATCCAACAAGTGGATGGCATTCTTGCAGACCTGGGCGTGTCCTCCCACCAATTCGATACGGGGGAGCGTGGCTTTTCCACACGTTTTGATGCACGCCTGGATATGCGCATGAACCAGCTTCAGGAACTTGATGCAGCAGTTGTGGTTAATACCTATTCGCTTAGAGATCTTACCCATATTTTCAGGAATTACGGAGAATTAAAAAATGCTTTTCAAATCACAAAAGCAATAATTACAGCCCGCGAAATTGAACCCATAAAAACGACTGAGCAACTGCGCAATATTGTTGAAAAGAGCTTCCCGGGCCACTCAAAAAATAAATTTCTGGCCATGGTTTTTCAAGCACTCCGGATTGAAGTAAACGATGAAATGACGGCACTACATGAAATGCTTTTACAAAGCCTTGAAATACTAAAGCCGGGTGGAAGGTTGGTTGTTATTTCCTATCATTCGCTGGAGGACAGACCAGTGAAAAATTTAATCAGGACGGGAAATTTTGAAGGAAAACTGGAGAAAGACTTTTTTGGAAACCCAATTGTTCCATTCAAAAGCATCAACAGAAAACCCATAGTACCTACCAAAAAAGAAACTGAAAAAAACAGCAGGGCAAGAAGTGCCAAACTCAGAATAGCTGAAAAAAATCTGACAATAGATGGAGCCTAACAGGATAAGAAATAAACCAAAGAAGAAGGAGAAGAAAGTCAAATCCGGCAGGAAAGGCTTAGGCATTGCTAGTGCCACACGTAGCCTTTTGGGTGGCGACAAACTGACCGAAGGTACTTTTCGGATTTTTCCCTTTGTCTTGTTTATTTCTTTTCTCGCTTTCGTTTACATCGCCAACAATTATTATGCTGAACGTAAAGTTCGCGATATCAATAAACTACATAAGGAACTTAAGGAAATAAAATACGAACACATTTCGGTAAAATCAAAACTAATGCAGCTCAGCAAACAATCGCAAATTGCAAAAAAAATGGAACATACGGGCATTAAGGAAAGTACGGAACCCGTGAAAATAATCAAGGTTGAAAAAGGGGATAGTCAATTAAACGGTAATTCACATTAGTCGTCTGACCACTATGTTGACACTGAATATTAGTGGTCTGACGACTAAACAAAAGTAGAAAATGAGTGAAGAGCAATTAATAAATGTAAAAAAAGACATCCTGTGGCGGGTTTACTTGCTGTTCTTGGCTGTCTTTATTTTTGCCGGCGCACTCATTGCGAAAATGGTTCACATACAATTCAAGGAAGGCCCGGAATTGCGGGAAATGGCAGAAACACAAGAACTTGATGAATTTACCATTTATGCAAACAGGGGAAATATTTTATCCGAAGATGGTAGTTTACTAGCTACATCTATTCCCATTTTTGAAATCCGGATGGATGTAGCAAATAGCAATGTTACTGATGAATTGTTCAACAAAGAAATTGATTCTCTCGCCTATTATTTATCACTGCTTTTCGATAATAAAAACAAAATTACCTACAAACGGGACTTGGTGGCAGCACGTAAAAAAGGTGACCGTTATTACCTGATTCAAAGGAAAGTAACCTACGAACAACTCAAAAAACTCAGGACATTTCCCATTCTGAGAAAGGGGAAAAACCGCGGTGGTTTAATTACTATTCAGCAAACCAAGCGGGAACGTCCCTTTGGGGAACTGGCGAGCCGTACGATTGGTTACGTAAGCCGCGATAAAAAAATTACAGTAGGTCTGGAAGGAGCCTATACCGATGTACTTACAGGCAAGGACGGCAAGCAAATCATGCGACGTATCAATTATGGCGCATGGATTCCCATTCACGATGAAAATGAAATAGAACCTCGTGATGGCCTTGACATTGTCACCGCTATTAATGTAAACATACAAGATGTGGCTGAAAGTGCCTTGCTGGGACAGATGATTCACCACAAAGCCCAAATGGGTTGTGCCATTTTAATGGAAGTAAAAACCGGACGGATTGAAGCCATCGCTAATTTGAAATACGACCCCAAAGATGGCTATTACAAAGAAAATTACAATATGGCCATCGCCGAAAAATTTGAGCCCGGTTCTACTTTTAAGCTCCCCAATATTATTGCAGCACTTGAAGTTGGCGGTACAAAATTGACGGATAGTGTAATTACCGGTGAAGGATTTGCCGTTATCCACGGACTTTCCGTTCAGGATGTACACAAAATAGGAAACGGGCGGATTACTGTGAAAGATGTGTTCGAGCATTCGTCCAATGTAGGTATGGCAAAAGTCATCAACAAATCCTTCGAAGACAATCCTGCACAATACATTGATTTTTTGTACAGTATGTTGCTCAACCAGCCATTAGGGATCGAACTCAAAGGCGAACGCAAACCTTATATTAAGCACCCCAGCAATAAAAGTATTTGGTGGAAGACTTCGCTTACTGCCATGTCTTTTGGTTACGAAGTTGAAATTACACCATTGCAATTGCTCACTTTTTACAATGCAGTGGCCAATGATGGTGTAATGGTAAAACCACTTTTTATTAGCGAAATCCGGGATGGCGGGAAAACAGTAAAACATTTTGAAACAGAAGTTCTCAATCCGCAAATTGCATCAGCTAAAACTATCCAACAAGCCCGTCAACTCATGGAGGGAGTAGTGTTGGAAGGAACAGCAAGACGCTTGAAGAATGATTATTTCACAACTGCCGGGAAAACAGGAACAGCTAAAATTGCTGGCAGAAATGGCTATGAGAGAGGTGCATACAACTCAACATTTATCGGCTATTTTCCAGCCGATAATCCACAATATTCCTGCATTGTAGTGGTGCAACGCCCAAGCGAAAACGGATACTACGGAGGCACTGTAGCCGGTCCTGTTTTTAAGGAAATTGCTGCCAAAGTATTCTCAACTACACTGGCTTTTAAATTGGGCGAACCCGACACAGCAAGACTAAAAATGCCGGTGTCCGGACAAGTAACAGATTATGCTGACCTGAAAACAATAGTGAACACTTTGGAGATAAACAACAACGACTTTTTACAGGACGAGCAATGGGCTAGCCTCATTATAACGGGCAACAAAGCTGAATTTGAAGCTGTTGATTTCAATGGAAAATATGTTCCCAACCTGCGAGGAATGAAAGCCAAAGATGCCATTTTTCTTGCTGAAAGTCTTGGATTGCAAACCAGCATCAACGGCAGGGGTTCCGTACGTTCTCAATCCTTAAAGGCTGGAACTGAATTACAAAAAGGTGATAAAATCAATCTTCAACTTGCAACTTACTAATAAAATATAATTGAAATATTTAACCGACATATTACAAGAAGTTAAGCCTGTCGAAACCAGGGGACCTGCTAATCCTGCTATTCAACACTTGGCATTTGACTCCCGGAAGGTTTCGAAAGGCACACTCTTTTTTGCCATCCGTGGAACGCAAGTGGATGGTCATGATTTTATTGAAGCGGCAATTCAAAAAGGTGCCACTGCCATTATTTGTGAAATATTTCCCAGCAACCTACAAAATGAAATCACATACATCAGGGTAAAAAACCCGGCCTCAAGCATGGGGATTGCAGCTTCAAATTTTTACGACAATCCTTCTAAAAAATTAGACCTGCTTGGAATTACCGGAACCAATGGCAAAACAACAACAGCAACCTTACTTTTTAATTTATTTAAATCGCTGGGATACAAAGTCGGCTTGCTCTCCACTATTCTTTACAAAATTGACAATGAATATGTCGAAGCTACCCACACAACCCCTAATAGCATTCGCATTAACGAATTGCTAAACCAAATGGTTGAAGCCGGATGCGCCTATGCTTTCATGGAAGTGAGCTCTCATGCCATTGATCAGGAACGCATTTCAGGACTGACTTTTTCTGGTGGTGTTTTCACGAATCTTACCCACGACCATTTAGATTACCACACAACTTTTAAGGAATATCTGACTGCCAAGAAGAAATTCTTTGACCATTTGCCGGCTACAGCATTTGCCCTAAGCAATACTGACGATAAAAATGGTAAAGTGATGTTGCAAAATACCAAAGCTTCAAAATATTTCTACAGTTTGAAAACAGTAGCCGAATTCAAGGGCAGGATTATTGAAAACCATTTTGATGGTTTACAAATGAATATCGGATACCATGAGTTATTCACATTACTTCCGGGAGTTTTTAATGCTTACAATATCCTTGCTGTCTATGGAACTGCTGTTTTACTCAATCAAGATGATGAAGAAATTCTAAGCGGAATTAGTCAATTGCGTGGTGCCGAGGGACGCTTTGAAACCCTTCAGTCCAAAACAGGAATTACTGCTTTTGTCGATTATGCCCATACACCAGATGCTCTGGAAAACGTACTAAAAACCATTAACAGCCTTCGGACTTTCAACGAAAAATTAATTACGGTAGTCGGAGCCGGTGGTGATCGTGACAAAACAAAAAGGCCAAAGATGGCAAAAATTGTTTCGATGCTCAGCGACTCAATCATCCTTACTTCCGATAATCCACGAACTGAGGATCCGGAACAAATAATTGCTGATATGCTTGCAGGAATCGACCCGGCAAAAAAGAACAAAACCATGTTGATTACCAACCGCAAAGAAGCGATAAAAACGGCCTTCAACCTGGCCAATCCCGGAGACCTTATTCTGGTGGCAGGAAAAGGCCACGAAAAATACCAGGAGATTAATGGAGTCAAGCATCCGTTTGATGACAAAAAAGTAATAATGGAATTATTTGAAATAGAATAATATGCTGTACTATTTATTTAAATATCTACACGAAACATTTGCCCTACCCGGCGCAGGTGTTTTTGAGTACATTACTTTCAGGGCGGCCATGGCTATTATTACTTCGTTAATTATTAGTCTGTTATTTGGCAAAACATGGATTAATTATCTGAATCGCAAACAGGTAGGCGAAACCATTCGCGATCTGGGACTGGAAGGCCAACTTGAAAAACAAGGAACACCAACAATGGGCGGGCTGATTATTCTGGCAGCCATCCTAATCCCTGCCCTGTTGTTTGCCAAATTAGACAATATCTACATCTTGCTGATGCTTTTCACAACAGTGTGGTTAGGTGGTATTGGTTTTCTTGACGATTATATCAAGGTTTTTAAAAAGAATAAAAAAGGCCTCCCCGGAAAATATAAAATAGCAGCACAGGTCGTTGCCGGTTTGGTTGTAGGCCTAGTTATGTATTATAACCCATCAGTAGTGGTTAGAGAGAAAGTCAATCAGACCACTGAAATTTACAGCAACCTTGAACAAACAGGTCCGGCCTCAAACTTTTCTATCGAAGAACAGCACTCAACAAAAACAACAATACCTTTCTTTAAAAACAATGAGTTTGACTATGCAGTATTGCTTAAATGGATAGGAGACGGTTACAAAAAATGGGCTTTCCTGATTTTTATTCCCATAGTTATTTTCATCATTGTTGCTGTTTCAAATGGGGCCAATCTTACCGATGGAATGGATGGCCTGGCTACAGGAACATCGGCAATCATTGGGGTCACGCTGGGCATATTGGCCTGGGTTTCGGGCAATATTATTTTTGCCAATTACCTCAATATCATGTATTTACCTGATGTGGGCGAGCTCACCATTTTTATTGCTGCTTTTGTAGGTGCGACAGTTTCCTTTTTGTGGTACAACACCTATCCTGCACAGGTATTTATGGGCGATACAGGAAGCCTGGCTCTGGGAGGAATCATTGCCGTTTTTGCCATTATCATTCGCAAGGAATTACTCATCCCAATCCTTTGTGGAATCTTTTTGGCAGAGAGTCTTTCGGTGATACTGCAAGTCAGCTATTTTAAATATACAAGAATGAAGTTTGGTGAAGGAAAGCGCATTTTCAAGATGTCGCCCTTGCACCACCACTACCAGAAAAAAGGTTATCCCGAACCCAAAATTGTCATGCGCTTTTTGATTGTGGGAATCATGCTTTCGGTACTAACAATCATCACACTAAAACTCCGGTAAAAGGATGGAGAAGAGACATGGAAAACAAAAGCAAAATAGTGGTACTGGGAGGTGGCGAAAGCGGCACCGGGGCAGCTATTTTGGCTAAGAAAAAAGGATTTAAAGTTTTTTTAAGTGACAACAAAAAAATCAATCCAAAATATAGTAGCGTTCTTAAACATTTTGACATTGAATTTGAAGAAGGTGCACACAGCCTGAACAGGATTTTGCAAGCTGATGAAGTGATAAAAAGTCCTGGAATTCCTGACAGTATTCCATTGATAAAAAAGATCAAGGAGAAGGGAATTCCAGTTATTTCAGAAATTGAGTTTGCAAAACGATACACCAAGGCAAAAACCATCTGCATTACAGGAAGCAACGGCAAAACCACCACTACGCTCTTAATCCATCATATTTTAAAAAATGCGGGATTAAATATCGGTGTGGCCGGAAATATCGGAAAAAGTTTTGCCTGGCAGGTTGCGACCAGTAATTATGATACTTACGTTCTCGAAATCAGCAGCTTTCAACTTGACGGCATGTTTGACTTCAAGGCCGATATCGCCATTCTGTTAAATATTACGCCCGATCATTTGGACAGATACGATAACGACTTTGAAAAGTATACTGAATCGAAACTGCGCATTCTTCAAAATCAAACAAAAAATGAGGCATTTATCTGGTGTTTCGACGACCCTGTATTAAACAAGGTGTTAGCAAACAGAAATATAGCCGCACAACAATATCCGTTTAGCATCCACGAAAGTGAAATAGAAAACGGGGCACATTTAGTAAACAATGAATTAGAAATAATCAACAATAAAACCAAATTGACCATGACATTGGAACAATTAGCATTGCAAGGAAAACACAATATTTACAATTCGATGGCAGCAGGTGTAGCAGCCAAATTGATGGACATCAGGAATGGCACAATCAAGCAGTGCCTTTCCGATTTTACAAATATCCCACATCGGCTTGAGTATGTTTCCAGCGTTCATGGAATCACATTTATTAACGATTCAAAAGCCACCAATGTTAATGCAACCTGGTACGCTCTCGAAAACATGGAAAAACCTGTCGTTTGGATTGCCGGCGGAATTGACAAAGGGAACGACTACACAGACATCAAAGCATTGGTGAAACAAAAAGTAAAAGCCATTGTTTGCCTCGGTACCAACAATTCACGCCTGCATGAATTATTTGCCAATGATGTTGACATTATTATTGACACTATTTCGGCAAAAGGCGCTGTTGAAGCAGCATACAGCCTGGCAGAAAAAGATGAGATTGTATTGCTTTCACCAGCCTGTGCAAGTTTCGATCTTTTTGAAAATTACGAAGACAGGGGCGATCAATTTAAAGAAGCCCTAAAAAGACTTTAAACATGAATGTGTTTTTAACAAAAATAAAAGGTGACAAGCTGATCTGGGCAGTGGTGTTTATTCTAAGCATTGTGTCATTTCTTACTGTTTACAGCTCAACTGGTACACTGGCATACAAATACCACGGTGGCAATACGGAGTACTATATGCTAAAACATGCCATTATTTTGTTTCTTGGACTAGTATTAATGTACGCTGCCCACCTTGTTAAATACACTTACTATTCGCGAATTTTTCAAATCATCCTTTACATTGCCGTTCCCTTGTTATTGATAACCTTGATTTTTGGCCAAAATATAAATGAGGCAACACGGGTATTGTACATCCCCGGTATAAACCTCACCTTTCAATCTTCCGATCTGGCCAAAGTGACTTTAATAATTTACCTGGCCCGTATGCTCAGTAAAAAGCAGGATAAAATAAAAGATTTCAAATCGGCATTTGTCCCCTTGTTGGTTCCGGTTCTCGTTGTTTGTGGTTTAATACTACCAGCCAACTTTTCGACAGCAGCCATTTTATTTACCATCAGCATTGTTTTAATGTTTATTGGGAGGGTGAGAATGAGCTACATTTTTGGTATGGTCGGAATCGGTATTGCGGCCCTGGCAATTGTCTTATTGTTACTGTACCTGATGCCCGTCGAAAATCAGGGTCGCTTAGGCACCTGGAAAAACCGAATTACAACTTTTGTTAGTGGTGAAGGTGGCGACAACTACCAGGTTGAACAATCGAAGATAGCAATTGCCACAGGAGGAATATTGGGGAAAATGCCTGGCAACAGTACACAACGCAACTTTTTGCCTCACCCCTATTCCGATTTTATTTTTGCAATTATTGTTGAAGAATACGGATTAACCGGAGGTATTTTTATCATCCTTCTGTATTTATTTTTATTCTACCGAGTGGTGATAATTGTAGTCAGGGCACCCGGAACATTCGGTTCATTCCTTGTCGCAGGGGTTGGTTTTGCCCTTGTTTTCCAGGCAATGATAAATATGGGTGTGGCTGTCAACCTGCTTCCCGTTACCGGACAACCATTGCCATTGATTAGTATGGGAGGCACTTCCATTTGGTTCACAAGCCTTTCCGTTGGCATTATATTAAGTGTTAGTAAAGAACTCGCACAAAACGAAGAAGAATCAGAAAACCCTCAAACCGAAATTGTCCATGCCTGAAAAAATAAAAATATTGGTGAGTGGAGGTGGTACGGGTGGTCACATTTTTCCGGCCATTGCAATAGCCAATGCCCTGAAATCTAAATTGAAGGATATTGAAATTTTGTTTGTTGGTGCCAAAGGCAGAATGGAAATGGAAAAAGTCCCTCAGTCTGGTTATCCTATCAAAGGATTGTGGATTAGCGGTTTGCAACGAAAATTGGATTTGAGTAATCTGGCATTCCCCTTTAAACTGATAAGTAGTTTGATCGGTGCTGAGAAAATTATCAGACAGTTTAAACCTGATGTTGCTATTGGCACCGGTGGCTATGCAAGTGGCCCTTTACTTTATATGGCAGCTAAAAAGAAAGTGCCCACACTTATTCTTGAGCAAAATTCCTATCCGGGAATTACCAATAAATTATTGGGGAAAACCGTCAACAAAATTTGTGTGGCCTACAAAGAATTGGAAAAGTATTTCCCAAAGGAAAAAATTATAGTGACCGGAACACCCATCCGAAAAGAAATTCTCGACCTGCAAGTTTCTCGCGAAGACGGACTGAATTTCTTTGAACTACAATCCGTGAAACCAGTACTATTAATTATTGGTGGGAGCCAGGGAGCGCAAAAAATAAATGAAGCGATTGCAAAGAATCTGGAAGAAATAATGGCCCAAGACATTAACATCATCTGGCAGACCGGAAAACCATCTTTTGAAATGGCCAAAAGTGTCGCAGCAAAAAGTGCTTTCAGCAAAGCTATTAAAGTTGTTGATTTTATTGGCCGGATGGACATGGCCTATGCAGCAGCCGACCTCATTATTTCGCGTGCCGGTGCCATTGCCATTGCCGAAATAATTGCGGTCAACAAACCAGCCATATTTATTCCATTGCCTTCTGCCGCCGAAGATCACCAAACTAAAAATGCGATAACCCTGGTAAAAGGCAAAGCTGCAGTATTGGTAAAAGAAAGTGATGCGAATGACAAATTGTTGAAAGTGATTACAGATTTAATAAAAATGAAATCTACCCGATTATTACTGGCCCAGAACCTGAAACGTTTTGAACGCCCAGATGCAACAGATAGAATTGTGGAAGAAGTAATTGAATTGATAAAAAAGAAATAAGACCTGAGACTTTGAGACATGAGACTGAAGACCTATAAATCTCTTAACAGGCTGAAAGGCTGAAAGAACAGGATTTGGGGCATCGTCCCAAGAAAAAGGTAACCAAATGAACCTGAACAAAATAAATAAGATGTATTTTCTCGGAATTGGCGGCATTGGGATGAGTGCCCTGGCCCGCTATTTCCTTCTGGAAGGAAAACAAATATTTGGTTATGACCTGACTTCAACACCGTTAACTACCGAACTTGAAGCCGAAGGCATGCGCATCCATTATACAGAAGACCCGACTGTTATTCCTGCCGACATCGATTTGGTAGTTTACACACCTGCCATTCCACTAGAAAACAAAGAACTGATTCATTTCACAGAAAAAAATATTCCCATTCTAAAACGAGCCCAATTAATTGGACAACTCAGCCAAAACTACTTTACTATTGCTATAGCCGGAACACATGGCAAAACCAGTATCAGTGCCATTGTTGCACATATTATGAAGTCGGCAGGACTGAAGCTAACTGCTTTTGTAGGAGGTATTTGCCTGAATTACAATTCCAATCTTATTCATTCAAAAAACACCCAATACCTATTGGTTGAAGCCGATGAATACGATCGCTCATTCTTAAACATCGACCCCAACATTGCCCTTATTTCTTCAATGGATGCTGACCACCTGGATATTTATGAAAGCCCGGCTGACTTAGTAAATTCATTTAGGGAATTTGCTGAATTACTAGGGAAAAATGGCGTATTCATTCACAACAAATCATTGCCAGTATTTAATATTCCAGTTATTAAAACCATCACTTACGGCATCAATCGGGAAGCTGGTGTGAAGAGTGACAATATCCGTATCAAGAATGGTCAATTTGTTTTCGACCTGGAAACTGAAGGTCAAAAAATAACAGATATCACAATGCAAATTCCCGGCTACCATTACATTGAAAATGCATTGGCGGCGGCGGCAATCTGTTTACAACTTGAAGTGGATGCAAAACAAATAAAATCCGGGATGGAAAGTTTTGCAGGGGTTGAACGTCGTTTTGAAATCAGGATAAATGAAAGCAACTTGATTTACATCGATGACTATGCCCACCATCCTGAAGAAATTAAAGCTACAATCAGCGCTGTTAAAATGTTGCATCCAGGCAAAAAGATTACTGTAGTTTTTCAACCCCACCTGTTCAGCAGGACAAAAGATTTTGCTGAAGAGTTTGCAACTGCTTTATCTAAAGTTGACGAAGTCATTCTACTTGACATTTATCCGGCAAGGGAAAAACCAATTTCAGGAATTACATCCAATACGATATTGTCGAAAATCCAAATTGCCAACAAAAAAATAATGAGTAAGGAAGATTTACTCCAACAGCTCGAACAAAAAAAGCCTGAACTACTCTTGACAATGGGCGCCGGCGATATTGGCTTGTTGACAAAACAAATAGAAAGGGTTTTGAAGAAATAATGAAAAGAATCATTCAAATAGTCGCATTTATTCTGTTTGCAATCGCATTGATTGGTCTTATGGGATTTATATATTTGGAACGAGAGAATCAAATATTGAATGAAATTTCTGTTAGGGTTTGCAGGGATGGAGACAAAGGATTTTTGGTTAAAAAGGAGCTTTACGAAATCATTGAAAGAACCGACAGTGTTCGTGCAAAAACGATTAAACAAATTGATGTAAACACTTTAGAGAAAATTATTGGTAAGAATCCCTATATCGAAAACGTTGATATTTTCGTTAACATCAACAACAATTTGATTGTCAACGTTAAGGAGAAGAACGCCATTTTACGCATCTTTAATCAGACTGGCGAAGGCTATTACATTAACGAGAATGCTGAAATTCTTCCACTTAGTAATAAGTTTAGTCCACGAGTACTTATTGCAAACGGTTACATCAATACGTCCTATGTAAAGGGATTTGGAAATATTTACGATAGCGTTTACTACTCACCAATAACTAAAAATTCTATAATTATTGATCTTTTCGAACTTACAAAAATCATCCGTCAAAACAACTTTTTACAAGCATTAATTAGCCAGATTTATGTAAATAGCAAAGGTGAATTTGATTTAATTCCCCAGCTTGGCAAGCAAATTATCCATCTTGGAAGTATTGAGAATATAGAAAAAAAACTCAATAAACTGGAAATATTCTACAAAAAAGCAATGATGAAAGCAGGATGGGAAAAATATGCAACGATTAATTTAGAATACAAAGACCAAATAGTTTGTACAAAAAAATAAATGCATAAATGAATGAATGCGTGAATGCATAAATAATAGAATAGGTGAATGATGAATAACATTCTAACATTTAGGCATAATCGCATTTAAGCATTAAAAAAGAAAATTAATAAATCAGAGATATGGAGAAAGAAGGAGAAATTATTGTCGGTCTCGACATTGGAACAACAAAAATTGCATGCATTGTTGGAAGAAAAGACAAACACGACAAAATTGAGGTTCTCGGCCTTGGTAAAACCGAATCAATTGGTGTAAAGCGCGGTGTTGTGGCGAACATCGAACATACGGTGCAATCCATAAAAACTGCTGTAAACATTGCCGAGCAGAAATCGAATGTTGAAATTAAATCGGTACATGTAGGTATTGCAGGACAACACATCAGGAGTCTGCAACACAGCGGGAACATTATTCGGGTAAATCCTGAGAAAGAAATTAGCGTAGCTGAAATCAATCAGTTAACCCAAAGCATGTATGGTTTGAATATGTCTCCCGGCGAAGAAATTATTGATGTAATTCCACAGGAATACATTGTTGATAATGAGAGTGGTATCAGGCAACCCGTTGGCATGTTAGGCAACACCCTGGAAGCCAATTTTCATATCATCATCGGACAGACAGCCGCTGCCCGAAATATTTTCAAATGTATTCAAAAGGCCGGGCTCGAAACGGTCAACCTGATTCTGGAACCTATTGCATCAGCGCTTGCTGTACTTAGCGATGAAGAAAAAGAAGCAGGAGTTGTGCTTGTAGATATTGGTGGCGGAACAACTGACATAGCCATTTTTCAGGACGATATTATCCGCCATACAGCTGTTATCCCTTTTGGTGGCGATGTGATTACTGAAGATGTAAGGGAAGGTTGCACCATCATTAAAAAACATGCTGAAGAACTCAAGGTAAAATTCGGATCGGCACTTGCCAGCGAAAATCGCGATGATGAAGTAGTTGCCATCCCCGGCTTGCGGGGTCGTCCACCCAAAGAAATTACATTAAAAAATCTGGCCAGTATTATTCAGGCACGTATGGAGGAAATAGTGGATCAGATTTATTTCGAAATTAAAAACTCGGGTTTTGAGAAAAAACTCATTGCCGGAATTGTCCTTACCGGTGGCGGGGCACAGCTCAAACACATCGATCAGCTAACTGAGTTTACAACTGGCATGGATACCCGTATCGGATATCCAAACGAACATTTGGCAAATAATGTATCCGACGATATGGCCAGTCCAATGTTTGCAACAGGTGTCGGGTTGGTTATTCATGGCATTAACCGCACTGAGATCGAAACAGGTTTTCATTCTCCAGAAGAAGTTCCAAGCGAGAAAACCGGCTTCTGGAAAAAGAAAAAAAGCAAGCGGGAAGAAGGCCCCAAAGGCTATTTAAACATTATTAAATCGTTTTTCGAGAACGATACAGATGGTTAAAATCAATTAACTTTTTATTGTTAAAAAGAAATCTGTTAGTAGCAGAAATCAAAATTTGAAAAGAATAATTTTAAACAAAATTGAATATGGCTCAAATGATACAATTCGAACCCAAACAAGAACCGGCTTACATCAAAGTAATTGGCGTAGGCGGAGGCGGAAGCAATGCCGTCAACCACATGTTTAAGCAAGGCATTAAAGGTGTTGAATTTGCAGTTTGCAATACAGATATGCAAGCCCTCGAAACCAGCCCTGTACCCAATAAAATCCGTATTGGAGATACCGATGGGCTGGGTGCCGGATCTAAACCGAATGTTGGGGAAGAAGCTGCCAAAACATCTATCGATGCACTTAAAGAGTCTTTCACCAATGATATAAAAATGGTTTTCATTACTGCCGGAATGGGTGGTGGAACAGGAACAGGAGCTGCGCCAATTATTGCACAATTGGCACGAGAATTGGAAATCCTGACGATAGGTATTGTCACCTTACCGTTTTCCTGGGAAGGTCGAAAACGAAGGCAACAGGCTGAAGCAGGTATCGAAAGTATGAAAGCATATGTGGACACATTGCTGGTAATTAACAACGACAAATTGCGAGAACAATATGGCAACCTTCCCATGAGAGAAGCATTTGCCAGAGCAGATAATGTGCTTGCAACTGCTGCCAAAGGAATTGCCGAAATCGTTACCGTTCCGGGATACGTAAACACTGATTTCGAAGATGTGAAAACAGTAATTCAGAATAGCGGAAAAGCCATCATGGGTTCAGCAACAGTTGAAGGTGAAAACCGTGCAATGACTGCTATTGAAGAAGCCATGAATTCGCCATTGTTAGATGATAACGATATCAAAGGTGCACAAAACATTTTACTGCACATCGTAACGGGAAATGATGAAATCACCATGGATGAAATCACTGAGATTACAGAATATGTACAAACAGAGTGCGGAAACGATGCTGATCTTATTTGGGGTCAAGGTTTTGATGAATCCCTTGAAAACAAAATTGGCATTACCCTTATCGCAACAGGTTTTGATTCGAAAAGAAGAAATGATGAAATAAAACCAAAAAAGATTCACGATCTGAATGAAGTAAAAGAGGAACCCGTTGCACATGCTGAAAATGAGGAGAGTAAAGTAGACGCAATAGAACATCCGAAAGAAGTAGAGCTGATAGATTCGAAGGAAGATAAAAAATCGATGAGCGAGTTTATGCGCATTACAAAACGGGAAAAGGAAGAATCGATAAAAACAGAAAATGAAGAAACGCTACAAAAACAGTTCACTTTCAGCGAAAAAACCAATGCAACAATTTCAAAACTTCCCGAAGTAACCGATAAACAAGAGCACACAAATATACCCTTGCAAAAAGCGACGACTACTGAAGAGTTAAGTTCGGAAAAACCACTTACCATCAGCTTTAAAAAACCTACCAAGAAGGCTCCAGTCCAAAGTCATTTATCTATCCAGCGTACAGTTAACGATTATGAAATAGGTATTACTGAAAGGCCAAATCCATTGCAAAGGCAGGATGAAACAATAGAAAAGAATGCAATGGACCGGATTAACAAATTAAAAAATTTGAGCCGACTTCATGCTGGTGATATTGCACAACTTGAAACCGTTCCAGCTTATCAACGAAAAAATATTGAAATTGACAATACACCACCCTCAACCCAATCACCAATTTCGAAATTTACATTGGGCGAAGACAGTAAGAGCAATCCTGTCATTAAATCAGACAATTCGTTTTTGCACGATAATGTGGATTGAGGCTGGAGTAAAAAAAAGAGGAAAGATAAAAGAACCTGAATAGAAAGTACTTTCCATAATAATAAACCAATGAATTTAGAAATTAAAATAAACGACGATATTAAGCAGGCCATGCTGGCCAGGGACAAGCGGAAGTTAGAGGCTTTACGTGCTATAAAAGCTGGCTTATTACTGTCCAAAACAGGAAAGGATGTAAGCGGTGGCGAAATCCCGGAAGGTGTTGAATTGAAACTGCTACAGAAATTGGTAAAACAACGTAAAGAATCTGCTTCCATTTATCGGGAAAATGACCGTATTGACATGGCTGAAGAAGAAGAATACCAGGCAGGCATTATCGAAAAATACCTTCCCGAACAAATGAGTGCGGAGGATATAGAAGCGGTGGTGAAAAAAATCATCAGCGAAACAGGGGCATCATCTATGAAAGACATGGGTAAAGTAATGGGCATCACATCTAAACAACTGACAGGCAAAGCTGATAACAAACTTATCTCGGGTTTTGTAAGAAAATTCCTGTCCTAAGACCCAACTAAAGCGCATATTGCGTAATACAACACTCTTAAAACCCGTCTGTTTGAAATTACAGACGGGTTTTTTAGTGCTTTCATTTCAAGCCATTTTAAAAAAGAGAACCCCCACGAGAAACAAACCAAAAAAAAAGACCGGCTAAAAACCGGTCTTTAAATTTAATACTTTCTAATTCAACTATCCCAACGCAAGGCGATGGAATTCAGTAACTGTCAGTTCTTTGTCAACGCTTTGCAGATATTGCTGTACGTTTGATTTACCATCTTTAATAAAAGCCTGATTCAGTAATGTATTCTCTTTAAAGAATTTATTTAGTTTACCAGTTGCAATTTTTTCTAGCATTGCTTCTGGTTTTCCTTGCTGGCGTGCCTGGTCTTTTCCAATTTCAATTTCACGGGCAATGGTTTCTTCTGAAACGCCATCCTTATCTAAAGCAATCGGCGACATAGCAGCAATCTGCATCACCACATCTTTACCGGCCTGGGCAAAGTCATTGCTGGCTTTATTAAATCCGGCTACAGTAGCAATACGGTTTCCCGGGTGGATGTATGCAAAGGTTTGAGCTGCCTCAACCATTCCATAACGTCCCAGCTGGATTTTTTCGCCAATAACACCAGTTTGATTGGTGATGGTTTCTTCAACAGAATAGCCATCCAGTTTCAGTGCTTTCAATGCATCAGTATCTTTTGCTTTGTTCGCAATGGCAAGATCCAAAACAGATTGAACATAAGCAATAAAATCAGCATTCTTTGCAACAAAATCTGTTTCGCAATTAATCATTACGGCTGCGGCAAATGTTTTGTCATCACTTACTTTTGCAAGAACAACGCCTTCAGCAGCATCGCGGTCAGCACGTTTGGCAGCAACTTTTTGTCCTTTTTTTCGGAGTACGTCAATGGCTTTTTCCATGTCACCTTCCGTCTCAACCAAAGCCTTTTTGCAATCCATCATGCCGGCACCGGTTATTTTACGTAGCTCATTAACTTGTTGGGCTGTTATCTTCATTTCAAATATCTTTTCAGTTCTTATTATTTCTTAACGATTCTTTTTCTGGGCTTTTTGGCTTTTGATCCACCGTCTTGGTCTTTGGCCTTTCTTACACCCGCTTCAGACTTGGCACCTTTTTCAGCTTCCATGTCTGCCTCTTCTTCAGCCTTAGCTAAATTCTCAGATTTGGCTTTGATGTCAATTTCTTCAACACTTTTCTTCTTCTGCTCTTCAGCTTGTTGTTTGTCCCTGGCAGCTTTCCGCTCACCGAGGCCTTCAGCGACAGCCATGACAGCAGCATTAACAATAATCGAAATCGATTTTGAAGCATCATCGTTTGCAGGAATAGCAAAATCAATATTTGATGGGTCTGAATTAGTATCAACCATACCAAAAATTGGTATGTTCAATTTTCGGGCTTCTGCCACAGCAATCTTCTCTTTGTTAACATCCACAATAAATAATGCGGCAGGAAGACGGCTCATATCGGAAATACTCCCAAGGTTCTTTTCGAGTTTTTCGCGTTCGCGGCTAATTTGCAAACGTTCTCTTTTTGATAAAGCTTTATAGGCTTCAGTATCGGCCATCTTATCGATGTTCGACATTTTTCGCACCGCCTTGCGGATGGTTGCAAAATTTGTCAACATTCCACCGGGCCAACGTTCAGTAACATAAGGCATATTTACCTTCTTTACTGATTCGGCAACAATTTCTTTGGCTTGCTTCTTCGTAGCTACAAAAAGTATTCTGCGGCCCGACATGGCAATTTGTTTCAGGGCTTTCTGTGCCTCTTCCAGTTTTGCAACTGTTTTATAAAGGTCAATAATGTGGATTCCGTTGCGCTCCATAAAAATATAAGGAGCCATGTTCGGATTCCATTTGCGCTTGAGGTGTCCAAAATGTACACCAGCATCAAGCAAATTGTCAAAACTTACTTTTGTCATCTTTTAAGTATTAATTGTTTACATTCTCTTTGTCAATTACCGAATAGTTCGCAAAGAAGTTTCGGTAATTTGGATACTAAACTCATTCCGGCTTTAATGAAATTTTTAGCGTTTGCTAAACTGGAATTTCTTACGAGCTTTTGGTTGTCCTGGTTTTTTACGCTCAACCATTCTTGGATCTCTTTTCAGTAATCCTTTTTCTTTTAATACAGGACGTAATTCAGGGTCAATAGTAATCAGTGCACGGGAAATACCAAGGCGCAATGCTTCGGCCTGACCAGTAACACCACCACCATCGAGGTTTGCTTTTATATCGTATTTCCCCACATTATCAGTAAGCTGAAAGGGCTGCTCAACAACATAATGCAAAATTGCAGTAGGAAAAAACTCTTTGTAATCACGTTTGTTGACAGTAATTTTCCCTGTTCCTTCGCTGAGGTAAACCCTTGCAATTGCTTTTTTTCTTCTACCGAGTGTATTTACAACTTCCATCGCTTAATTATCTGATTGATTTTAAATTTAATTTCTTTGGTTTTTGCGCCTGCTGATTGTGTTCGCCTCCTGCATAAACATGTAGGTTACGAAACAGACTACTGCCCAACTTGTTCTTGGGAAGCATACCTTTGATGGCTTTTTCGACCATTGCTGTTGGCTTTTTGGCCATCAGTTCGCGTGCTGTTGTTGAACGCTGTCCGCCAGGATATCCGCTGTGGCGGATGTATTCCTTTGCATTCCATTTGTTACCGGTCAGCCTGATCTTATCAGCATTAATAATAATCACATTATCACCGCAATCAACGTGGGGTGTGAAATCTGTTTTGTGTTTTCCGCGGAGCAAATTGGCTGCTTTTGCTGCCATTCTCCCTAACACCTCGTTCTCAGCATCAATCAAAACCCACTCTTTACTTACAGTGTTTTTGTTTGCACTAATTGTCTTATAACTTAAAGTATTCATCTAATTATTTGTTTCTTAAGCTGTTTAATCTAAAGCTCTGAAATTCGGGCTGCAAAAATAGAAACATTTTTTTAATTACACCAAAAATGTGAACAATAATTTGTGAATAGTGCTTTTTCGTATTTTTGCTGCCCCTCCAATACGAGGTATATTGACAACATTTCAAGTAAATAATATCGACTCCGGTACACAAGCTTGCCCAACAGACTTGAGGCAGGGAAAAACAGAACTTAAACAAGTTAAGGTGGTGAAAAAAATTATACTTGCTCTTGTCATTCAGTTCATTGTGATTGGTTTATCTGCTCAGAAATTTGAGATGAGAGTTAATGCAAGCGCGAACCTTACTTTTGTGCCCGATTATGCAGACTTGGTTTTAATTGCAAATGACGGATTAATAGTACCTGGTTTAATCGTTCCCGGCAACAGCCTCACCCCCATTATTCATACTGAAACTATTGCTGAAACAACGGCCAAATTTGGTTTTGTTGCTGATTTGGAGATTCGGATGAAAGTTTGTGATAATTGCAGTTTGTCATTGGCTGCCGGAATTGCAAGAATGAATTATAAGTATGATAACTATGTTGCTGCCGAAGGAACACCAATTGTAAGGCTGAGTGAGCTGGATAATGATTTTGGGATTACAAAGCTGCTCTATTTGAATGTGAGGCCATTGAATTTTAGCATTGATTTGTTTGACAACAAACTCACACTACAGGGCGGAGCAACTTTTAACTTTTTCCTGAAAGGCGAAAGTAACAGTACTGTAATCCTCTATGCAGAGCCGGTTACTGGTGGTACTGAAAGTGAAATTGAAAAAGTTTATTTTAGCACAAACGGCAAAGCAAATAGTGTATTGTATGGTGTCCATTTACGGGTTGAGTTCAATATTATAAAGGCTTTGGATTTATTTTTATCAAGCCAGTATTATTTCAATTCAATTTACAGTGGTGAAGAACAAAAAGCAGCCAAGCCAACAACTATTCAGATGGGAATGAGTTATACTTTTTGGCGATTTTAATAGTACTGGGATCAAAACAAGGAATAATCTGTTTTTGTATTTTTGCCACCCTATAACATCATACCAATGGCAACAATCGAAGCACAAAATATCAGTAAATATTACGGCAAGCAGAAAGCGCTCAGCAATATCAATTTGACAATCAAGAAAGGGGAAGTTGTCGGACTGCTTGGCCCCAATGGTGCAGGTAAATCTACACTGATGAAAATCCTGACTTCCTTTCTTCCCCCCACTTCCGGTACGGCGCTGATTAATGGAGTTGATGTGCAAGAAGCTTCATTGGATATCAGAAAACTCATTGGTTACCTTCCCGAAAATAACCCGCTTTATACAGATATGTACGTAAAGGAATATTTGCGTTTTGTTTTCGACATTTATAAAAACCCTGGGAATCCAAATCAGGCAGTTGACCGCCTTATTGATTTAACAGGTTTACAATCCGAGTACAAAAAGAAAATTGGAGCACTTTCAAAGGGTTACCGTCAAAGGGTAGGGCTGGCACAAGCACTCATTCACGATCCGGAAATTCTTATTTTTGATGAGCCTACTTCGGGCCTTGACCCAAACCAACTTATCGGTATCCGTAAAATCATCACCGATTTGGGGAAAGAAAAAACCGTCATCCTCTCCACGCATATTATGCAGGAAGTGGAAGCCGTTTGCGACCGCGTAATTATTATTGACAAGGGACGTATTGTGGCTGACGATGCAACGATTAATTTGTTTAAGATGGCAGGAAATAAACAAAGTTTCAGGGTAGAGTTTAAAGAACAGTTTTCGGAAAACATACTGAATCAACTTCCCTTTATAGATAAGGTGCAGTTACTGAGCAAGAATGAATGGTTAATTGAATCAAAAGACAACAAGGATATCCGTGAAGATCTTTTCAAATTTGCCGTAGCCAATAATTACAACGTACTTTCACTCATTCAGGAAGAACAAAAAATGGAAGATGTATTTAGGAGGCTGACCGAGCAATAATTACTTGTTGGGTTTTTCTTTAATGCTCCACTGACTTTGAACTTCAAACTTTAGACATTAAACTTTAAACCTTCAAACTTTTTTCTTCATTTCAAAGAATTATTTACATTTGCGCCTCCGTTTATAAAACGGGTTTTGTGGAAGGATTTGATTGCTTGCAACCACGCTAAAAAAATGCTAAAACAATTTTAGCCCGCCCGACAATCAAATCATTCCTGCTTAAATTAGTGTATTAAAAACAATAAAATTGTAAGACTATGTCCTATTTATTTACTTCAGAATCTGTTTCAGAAGGCCATCCAGATAAGGTAGCCGACCAGATTTCTGACGCTATGCTTGATTACTTTCTGGCATTTGACAAAAATTCGAAAGTTGCAGTAGAAACAATGGTCACAACTGGTCAGGTAATTGTTGCCGGCGAAGTGTACTCAAAAACTTATGTTGATGTGCATGCGGTAACACGAAAAGTCATCAATGATATTGGCTACACAAAAAGCGAGTATATGTTCGAAGGAAATTCCTGTGGAATCCTTTCCGCCATTCACGAACAATCGACTGACATCCGCCAGGGCGTTGACCGCTCTGACCTCGACCAGCAAGGCGCCGGTGACCAAGGAATGATGTTTGGCTATGCTTGCCGCGAAACAGCCAATTATATGCCTTTGCCGGTGGAACTGTCGCATCTGTTGGTTTACGAAATGGCGCAAATTCGGAAAGAAGGCAAAGAAATGCTTTACTTGCGTCCCGATTCGAAATCACAGGTAACTGTTGAATACGATAACGATAACAAACCCATTCGCATTGATACTATTGTTGTTTCTACACAACATGATGATTTTGCAGACGAAAAACAAATGCAGGAAACCATTAAGAAAGATGTGATTTCCATTCTCATTCCACGAATTTTAAAACAACTTCCTGAAAATATCAGGGCAATGTTCAATAACCAGATTACCTACCACGTGAACCCAACAGGTAAATTTGTGATTGGTGGCCCACATGGTGATACCGGACTTACAGGAAGAAAAATTATTGTTGATACTTATGGTGGAAAAGGTGCGCATGGTGGTGGTGCTTTCTCTGGAAAAGATCCCTCGAAAGTTGACCGTTCGGCTGCTTACGCCTCACGGCACATTGCCAAAAATTTGGTAGCTGCTGGTGTAGCCAACGAAGTACTCGTACAGGTTTCTTACGCCATTGGTGTGGCCAAACCCATGAATATTTTCGTTAATACTTATGGCACAAGCAGTGTTGATTTGACTGATACTCAAATCGCTGAAAAAGTTGATGAAATATTTGACATGCGCCCGGCAGCCATCGAACAACGCTTGAAGCTTCGCAACCCCATTTATTTAGAAACTGCTGCTTACGGACATATGGGCCGCGAGCCAAAAGTCGTAATGAAACACTTTAAATCGGATTACCTTGATGACAAGGAGATAGAAGTTGAATTGTTTACCTGGGAAAAACTGGATTATACAGATAAGGTGAAAGCTGCTTTTGGTTTATAAAATTGTCGTCAGACCACTAATACGTTAATTCAAAATTGTGGTCATACAATTATTTAAGATTCTGCATGATGAAAGTCAAAAAATAATTTAACAGAAAAACCTTTCAAGCTTTTTAGTCGTTTTCAAAATATCCAACACCAACCAGAAATGTTAAACAAAAAAAACCCGGCCAAATTGGCCGGGTTTTTTTCTGCTCCTCAGAAATTCTAATTCTGAATAACTAATTTCTTTGTCTTATAAACATCTCCGTTTATCAATACGGTATAAAAATAAATACCACCTTCAAGTTCAGAAATATCCATCGTTAGTTTGTTTGAACTGCGTTCAATAACTGACTCTTTAACAACAGCACCCAATAAATTCACAATGCTAACTTTTGCAGAATTAACCTCGGCCGGCATGTTGTAATCAACACTTACATAATTTGTTGCGGGATTAGGATAAATATCGGAAATACTGCCGCCATTCATTGCATCTTCAGCAATTCCATCAAAGCCAGCCCAGTATTTAGCGACTACTTTCACATTCTGATCTTCATTATCTGCGTTGAAAAAAGTATACTCAACCATTGAGATACCTATTTGTCCAGCCGTGGTGTAGTGCCCCGAAAATTCTTCATCGGTACTGCTACCATTGGCCATAATCAACCTTGAGTCTACAGATTCATCAGTGTCAGGAGGGAAACAAAGTCCCCAGCAAAACGCACTTGTTGTATTTTCAACCATTGAAAGTCGTTTTCTGCGTACTTTAATTTGCAAACCACTGTTGGTATTGTTATGCACAACAGCATGGAAGACGATTTCAAAATTAGACGGATTTCCTATAATTACAACCGTATCACCTAATGCTTCTCCTTCCCAGGAAAGGGTTAAATCCTGAGCGTTCATTGAAAATACAGCCAATAAAACGACTGCAAATGTGAGTAGTGTTTTTTTCATATTATTTATTTTTTAATTATTTAAAGTGATTCTTTACAAATTCTGTTCCAGAATTTTTTTTGCAAAAATAAGCGATTTAAAACAGAAAATTGTTAATTTTTCTGAATTATCAGTTTCTTTGTCTCATAAATATTGTTGCCAATCAACATTGTATAAAAGTAAATACCGCTTTCCATATCAGAAATATCCACTGTTAATTTATGCGCATTGCGGTCAATCTCCAGCTCTTTTACAACATTTCCATAGATATTCACAATACTAATCCGGGCATTATTAAGCCCAGGTGGTATGCTATAATCAATACTTACAACTGTTGTTGCCGGATTGGGATAGATATCTGAAATGCTCCCGCCATTCGTCATACCCTCATCAATACTTTCCGGTGATGCCCAATATTTAACAAGTACTTTTACTTGCTGATCTTCATTTTCCTGGTTATAAAATATATATTCTACTAATGAGGTACCAATCTTGCTATTCGGCAGATATTGTCCTGAAAAGGCTGTATCGACACTTGACCCACCGGAGACAATAAGAATTGAATCTTGTGATTCCAGCACATCATCAGGATAACATATTCCCCAGCAAAAATAACTTGAAGTACCTTCGACCATATCAAGCTGATTTCTTCGGACTTTGGTTTTCATCCATTGATCCGTATTGTTATGCACAACTGCCTGAAAAACAATCTCGTTAGCACCTGGCTCTCCCCACACTGTAACAACATCCCCAAGTGTATCCCCTTCCCATGTCAGAACCAAATCCTGGGCATTCATAGAAAGTGCAAGCAACAATATGCTTGCAATTGTAAGTAGTTTTATCTTTTTCATCGTTTTGATATGTTTACTGATTAGGATAAATACTGATCTGCAAAATCTGCGCAAAAGTAATAGATTTAAAGAAAATCTTTGTTTATTTTTTTGTTTAAGCTTTGTGAATCTTCGACTCTATTTTCGAGAAAAGCCGCAATTTAATTCTTGAACAACTCTTTGCAAGGCATCTCTGACACCATTCACCTTAACAACTCCGGCTTGTTCAGGCTGTCATCATAATCAGACGAAAAGAAATGGGGAATTACATCCATTAAAACATGTTTCATATAACCAATAAAATCTGAAGGATCGGAATAATTATAAGTCCCTTGCTTTTTACCAGTTATCAGAAATAAACCATCGGGTTTGAGAATGGCTTCATAAGACCCTCCCTGTTCATCGGGACTTAAAAATTTCAGGTTAGGATAATCGGGATCATAATTTAAAGGTGGAGAAACATTTGGATATGGAATTGAGGGGCCAGAGACAGGTGTTTTATCCGGCTGGTGAAATACGTTTCTGCTGTTGGGCTGCAATATCCATTTCAAAGCATGCTCGTCAAGATATATTTTTCCCTCTACTTGTGTGAGTTTTCCTGTTGGAAGTTTATTCTGTTTATTTCTCTTCAAATGCCAGTCGCCCTGGCTTATCAATCCCATAATGAGAAATAACATAAAAATGCCCAAGACACTAAAACCTATTTTTTTCATAATGTATGTAAATCTTTTTGCAAAGGAATTAAACTTTTTTAAAAGCCCCACTCAAACTCCGGTTGGAATAGATTTTACTGTTGATAGCTGAGACATGAAAAATTACAGCACCTTGATTTGACTGACAGATAGCACTTAATACTAACTAACCACCAAAACGTACCATTAAATCTTTATCTTTTTCCGCTTAAGTTCTTGAGGATATGCAAGCCAGCAATCGCATTAATCCAACTTCACAAATGTTAATTATTTATTAAAGTCTGATAAATAGAAGATTAATTATATTTTTGCACCAATTAAGAAAATTTCAACTTAAATCAATAAAAAAAGTATTTATGAAAAGTCTATTCTCTTTATTAATCGTAATCTTGTTTTCGTCTGCTCCATTAATGGCACAAACCATTGTTGGAACCGACCCGGAAAATAAAAATGTTGTACTCGAGGAATTTACCGGTATTTATTGTGGATATTGTCCACAGGGCCATATAATTGCCCAGGGGATTTATGATAACCATCCTGATGATGTTGTATTAATAAATATTCATCAAGGAGGCTATGCAAATCCTAATCCTGGCGACCCTGATTTCAGAACCCCATGGGGCAATGCAATAGCCGGACAAAGTGGTTTGGTTGGATATCCTGCCGGAACTGTTAACAGGCACTTATTCCCGGGTTATTCGCAAGGTAGCGGAACGGCACAATCAAGAGGTACTTGGGTCACTACTTCAAATATGATAATGGCAGAACCCAGTTATCTAAATATTGAACTCGAAGCAACGATCGTTACATCAACACGACAATTGGTTGTTTATGTTGAAGTTTATTATACTGGTGATTCGCCTGAAGAATCTAACTTTTTAAGTATTGCTATTCTTCAAAATGATATTATAGGGCCACAATCTGGAGGAGGGAGTAACTACAATCACAAGCATATGTTACGCCATTTAGTTACTGGCCAATGGGGAGTTGAAATTACTGAAACAACAACAGGTTCATTATACACTAATACATTTACTTACGAAATGCCAGATGACTACAATGATGTAGATTTGGTTTTAGAGGATCTTGATATCGTAGGGTTTGTAGCCGAATCACATCAGGAAATAATAAGTGGAAATATGGCTGAGATAACACTTGTTGAATCATATGAGCGTGATGCTGCCGTCTATTCAACCTATGTTCCCCAAACAGTATGCACAGGCATATTAAATGCCCAGGTAATGCTTAAAAACTATGGCACAGATAATCTAAGCAATCTTAATTTTGTATATTCCGTAAATGGGGAAGAACCCGCTGAATATGCGTGGAGTGGTAATCTTACACAGAACCAAACAGAATTAGTGACTTTACCAGAATATGTTTTTGCCCCAACTGATGAGAATGATATTAGTATTGAATGCGAAATGCCAAACGGACAGGAAGACCAGCTTCCACAAAATGATGTTTATGCAAAGAACAGTCAGGGATCAGTAAAGTTTCCTTCTGAATGTGTTTTTGGAATTCAAACCCCTGAAAACCCAGAAGACCTTACATGGAGTATTGTTGACGAAAGTGGTGAAGTACTTGTTGAAGGAGGCCCATACAGCTCCACTGGGTTTAAAGTAGCCCCAGTGACTTTTTCTGAAGCGGGATGCTATACTTTAACTGTTAATGACGCATCGGGTAGTGGTTTAAACGGGGGCATGTATGTTATGCTTGATATGAGTTCAAATACTTTGTGGTCAGGAGATCCGTTTACTGATAAGGCAACTACTGAATTTGCCTACGACATCACAATTGATATTCCTGAAACCAGTGCAGTTAATAATATTTCAATATATCCAAATCCAATTACTCAAACTGCCAATATTGACTTTACACTGAGTACAGAAACAAATGTAAATATAGCTGTATTTGACATTTTGGGAAGAAATACTTTGAACCTTTTTGAAGGAAAAATGGAAAGCGGAAAACAAAATATCAGAATAGATGCAAGCGGTTTAAACAAAGGCATTTATTTTGTAAAGTTTGAATTAAATAATGAGGTATTTACAAAGAAGATTAGTATCAATTAATCTGATTTTCGGAAAAGGAAAAGGCGCTTTATAAAGCGCCTTTTTTCTCACTTTCTTATTGTAAGCGAAGACGCTTACAACGGAGGCGGAATCAGTCCTTTAAATTAGAAAAGCTCATCAATTAAACCATCGGCAACTATATTAGGAAGCGTGACTTTTAGGTTTGGATTTTGCTCCATTGCTCTTTCAATAGCCAGAACAGCTCCTTTGTTACGTGCCCATCCCCTACGGGAAATACCATTGTTTACATCCCAAAACAGCATCGATTTCAGTCTTCGTTCGGCATCGTCACTGCCATCCAGCAACATCCCAAATCCTCCATTGATTACTTCTCCCCAGCCAACACCACCTCCATTGTGGATGGATACCCAGGTGGCGCCACGGAAAGCATCACCAATTACATTCTGGATAGCCATGTCGGCAGTAAAAGCAGAACCATCATAAATATTTGATGTTTCCCGAAAAGGCGAATCCGTTCCTGAAACATCGTGGTGGTCGCGTCCCAATACTATTGGAGCCGATATTTTTCCATCCCGAATGGCCTTGTTAAATGCTGTTGCAATTTTAATGCGTCCATCTGCATCAGCATATAGTATTCGGGCCTGCGAGCCAACCACCAGTTTAGTCTCCTGTGCACCTTTGATCCATTGAATATTATCGGCCATTTGACTTTGAATATTCTTGGGTGAAGATTTCATCAAATCTTCGAGTACACTCGAGGCAATTTCATCCGTCAGCTCCAAATCTATCGATTTACCAGATGTACAAACCCAACGGAAAGGCCCAAATCCAAAATCGAAAAACAAAGGACCCATAATATCCTGAACATAAGAGGGATATTTAAAAGTAATTCCATCGGCTGCCATTACATCGGCACCAGCCCTTGAAGCTTCCAGAAGAAAAGCATTTCCATAATCGAAAAAATAGGTCCCACGGGAAGTGTGCTTATTAATGGCTGTAGCTTGACGACGCAGGCTTTCCTGAACCTTTTCTTTAAATAGTTCTGGCTGCTCAGCCATCATTTTATTTGATTCATTATAAGTAAGACCAGCAGGATAATAACCACCCGCCCATGGGTTGTGCAAAGATGTTTGGTCGGTTCCTAAATCCACTGTAATTTTTTCTTCGTCAAATTTTTCCCACACATCAACAATGTTTCCATCGTAAGCAATAGAAACGACTTCTTTGTTTGTTTTGGCCTTTTTTACACGAACAATCAATTCATCCAGATCGCCAATCACTTCATCTACCCAGCCTTGCTCATGACGTTTATAAGCTGCATCAGGATTTATTTCGGCAGTTACCGAAACCACTCCGGCAATATTAGCAGCCTTGGGTTGAGCACCCGACATACCCCCCAATCCGGAGGTCACGAATAATTTTCCAGCAAATGGATTCTCACCTTTTTTTACAATCTTCCTTGCTGCATTCATTACTGTAATTGTTGTGCCGTGAACAATACCTTGCGGACCAATGTACATAAACGAACCGGCAGTCATTTGGCCATATTGCGAAACACCAAGTGCATTGAATTTTTCCCAATCGTCCTGGCTCGAATAATTGGGAATGACCATCCCATTTGTTACGACAACCCGAGGTGCATCCTTATGTGACGGAAACAAACCCATCGGATGTCCAGAATACATGGCCAGGGTTTGCTCATCAGTCATTGTAGCCAGGTATTGCATCGTCAGCAGATACTGCGCCCAGTTTTGAAAAACAGCACCATTTCCGCCATAAGTAATCAATTCATGTGGATGTTGTGCAATGGCATAATCCAGATTGTTTTGGATCATAAGCATAATTGCTGCTGCTTGCTTTGATTGATGGGGATAATCGGTAATGGAACGCGCAAACATTTTGTAATCAGGACGAAAACGATACATATAAATCCGACCAAATTTTTTCAACTCACCGGCAAATTCTTTGGACAATACCTTATGGTGCTTATCCGGAAAATACCGCAATGCGTTTTTGATGGCCAAACGCTTTTCATCTGTTGTCAAAATATCTTTGCGCTTTGGCGCATGACTTATACTGTTATCGATAGGTTTTGGCGAAGGTAATTCATCAGGAATCCCTTCCAGTATGATTTTTTTGAATGCATCTAATTCCATAGTAACCGCTTTTTTAATGGGGTAAAATTATGAAAAAACAGGTTTATAAATTGATGCGAAACTAAATTCGTTCACGCGAGTCTTGAAGAATATTATAAAGAAATTCACGGGCACGGAACAATTGGGCTTTAACGGTTCCAAGGGGCAAATCAAGTTCATTCACCAATTCATCGTAAGTGTATTCTTTAAAGTAACGCAATTCAATCAATTTTTTGTAATGCGGTTTTAAACGATGAACCACTTTTTGCATGGTAGCAATTTTTTGTTCCTTGATAAATACTTCCTCGGGATCAAGTTTTGTATCGGGAACCATCTGCACAAAATCAATATTGCTTTCATCACCAACAGGGTTAATTGCTTGTATTCCTTTGCTCTTCTTTCGCATAAAGTCGATGCAATTGTTGGTTGCAATCTTAAATAACCAGGTACTGAAAGCATATTTTGGCGTATACTGTTTCAGGTTTTTAAATGCTTTACCAAAAGCTTCAATGGTAAGATCATCCGCATCATGCGGATTCTGTGTCATTTTTAACATCATAAAATAAAGAGAATCACGATAATAGCCAAGCAAATCGGCATACGCTTGCTGGTCCTTATTATTAAGGGCGCGATTAATTAATTCGAAATCGCGCTGCCCCTTTTCTGTTAACTGACTATTTATTTCCATTTAATCGTTTTACTGAACACTGTCGTAAGTGCAAGCAATGGGATTAAAAGCATGTAAAACAACTCCCCCACTAGCGAAAATATATATAAATGCTTCTCTTGAAGTTTCCCAATTGTTTTTTTATTAACAATGGATTGCGTAATAAATCGAAGGAAAAACAGTCCGACTACAAACAAAGGTAAAATATTAAATACCAATAAGATAACTCCAGATACATATACAAGAAATTGCGAAAAACTAAAAGTTCCTAACAAAATTTTGAATTTTAATTTATAGTTTTTCCCTGTTGTCAAATGCCTCCGCTTTTGTCGTATCCATTCACTAAATGTTTGCTTGGGAATGGAATACGAGAAGCTGTCTTTTTGAATGGCAATTTTTACATTGCGCTTATTGGCTGCCTGGTTAATAAACAGGTCATCATCGCCCGAAGCAATTTGATAATGTGACGTAAAGCCCTTATTGCGAAAAAACATCGTTCTTGTGTACGACAAATTACGTCCGACACCCATATAAGCCATTCCCATTAATGCGAAAGAAAAATACTGCAACGCAACCAAAAAGGTATCGTATCTGATCAATAAGTTCAGCAATCCTTTCTCCTCTTTATAGGGACCGTAACCCAATACAATTTCCGTATCAGGTGTATAATTTTCAACCATCGATGTAATCCAGTTTTTTCCAATTGGTTTACAATCTGCATCGGTCATTAATAAAATATCGTTGGTTGCCGCTTTAATCCCCAGTGACAGTGGAAATTTTTTTCCTTGGAAAAAATTCAAATCTCTTGCAATCTGTACAACTCTTAGGTTGGTATATTTCGTTTGAAACTCTTTTAATAGTAAGACAGATTCGTCTGTTGAAGCATGGTTTACCACCACCACTTCAAAGTCAGGATAATCCTGTTCGAGAATAAGAGGAAGATTTTCCTGTAAATTATAATACTCATTCCGCGCAGCGATAACAACAGAAACAGGAGGTTTATGCAAATCGTTAACAACAGGAAATTTATAAAATGCCAGCCTGCCAAAAACAACCCAGTAATAAAACAACTGTATGAGTATTGCAACAGAAAACAAGCTTAGCAAAACCAGCTCAAAAACTGTAAGAGACTGAAGAAAGGAATTAATCACGGTACTTTTTCTTTTCGAGCGTAAAAATAGAAAGTTAAAACAATCTATCGGCATTCATCAGAACAAATTTCTCTATAAAAAAGGCAATCCTTTTCCCGTTCCTATTCCTTATCTTTGCCAAAATTTATAAATTAGTATGCAATTCAAGCTGTTATCAACAGATTCAAAATCCAGTGCACGAGCAGGAGAACTCAGCACCGGTCATGGCAAAATCGAAACGCCCATTTTTATGCCTGTCGGAACCCTTGGTTCGGTAAAAGGAATCCACATGAAAGATGTTCACGATGACATCAATGCCGATATTATCCTGGGCAATACTTATCATTTGTATTTACGCCCGGGTATCGAAATTATTGAACAGGCTGGTGGGCTGCACAAATTCAATGGATGGGACAGGCCAATATTAACCGACAGTGGTGGCTACCAGGTTTACTCACTAAGCGACCGGCGGAAACTGGACGAAAACGGTGTCCTTTTTCAATCGCATATTGATGGCTCAAGACATCTTTTTAGCCCGGAAAATGTAATGGACACACAACGAACAATAGGTGCCGATATCGTAATGGCTTTTGATGAATGCACACCTTATCCCTGTGATTACGACTATGCAAAAAACTCCATGGAAATAACACACCGGTGGCTTGATCGTTGTATCAACCGTTTTGATGAAACAAAGCCAAAGTATGGATACAACCAAAGTCTTTTCCCCATTGTGCAGGGAAGTACTTATCGTGACCTGCGAAAACAATCGGCAGAAGTTATTGCCTCAAAAGGTGCTGAAGGAAATGCCATTGGCGGACTCTCGGTTGGCGAACCTCATGAAATGATGTATGAAATGACTGAGCTGGTTTGTGGCATACTTCCGAAGGATAAACCACGTTACTTAATGGGTGTTGGTACGCCTGCAAATATCCTGGAAAGTATTGCGCTGGGTGTGGATATGTTCGACTGTGTAATGCCCACACGAAATGGCAGGAACGGCATGCTTTTTACAAAAGAAGGAATTATCAATATTAAAAACAAAAAATGGCAAAATGATTTTAACCCGATTGAAAAAAACGGTGAATCTTTTGTCGACCAGCAATACAGCAAGGCTTACCTCCGTCATTTATTTGTGGCGAAAGAAATGCTGGGTAGCATGATTGCCAGTCAGCATAATCTGGCATTTTACCTGTGGTTGGTTCGCGAAGCACGCAAACACATTCTATCGGGTGATTTTTCGGAATGGAAAGAAGGCATGATAAAAAAAGTAACTGTGCGTCTATAATAAAGTGATCAAACGGCTACTAATCAATAAAAAGAAGGAAGCAATAAGTTAACAAATGAGAATAATCGACAAATACATTATTAAGAAATTTCTTGGCACATTTATTTATGCCATAAGTTTGTTGATACTCATTGTCGTTGTTTTTGATGTTTCAGAAAATCTTGACAGTTTTATTAAAAATGAAGCCCCGCTAAAAGCCATAATCATTGACAATTACCTGAATTTTATTCCTTATTTTATTAACCTCTTTATCTATCTTTTTACATTTATTTCGGTTATCTTGTTTACATCTAAACTGGCAGGCGATACGGAAATCGTTGCCATACTAAGTAGTGGTATAAGTTTCCGCCGATTGTTGTTGCCTTATCTGATTGCCTCTATTATACTTGCTGTGTTTTCGTTTTATCTTGGTAACTTTCTTATTCCCAAAACCAACCACACACGACGCGTATTCAAGAATACCTATATGGGGAAGTTGGCCAAAGACAATGACAGAAATATTCATTTGCAAATTTCTCCCGGTACTTTTGTTTATGTAGAAACCTACAACAGCGAGCATCAGGTAGGTTATAAATTTTCACTTGAAAAGTTTCAAGAGCAGCAATTGGTCTATAAATTAATGGCCGATCGCATCAGTTGGGACACAAGCATTAACAAATGGAAACTTAAAAATTTTTATATCAGAACAATCGACAGCAGTGGGCAACATCTTTTTAAAGGTGTCGAAATGGATACTGTACTGGCAATAAAAAAAACAGACCTCTATACAATTAAAGAAGAGTTTGAAGAAATGAATTTATATGAACTGAATGACTTTATTACCAGCGAAAAAAGCAAAGGTTCAATCGCTTACAAAAAATACGAGATCGAAAAACACAAACGCATTGCTGGTCCTGCGGCCGTTATTATTCTCACTTTTATCGGTGTAGCACTTTCAAGCCGAAAAGTACGCGGAGGTATAGGTATGCATTTGGGTGCGGGTCTTGGACTTACTTTCTCTTATATCCTGCTTTTACAGATGACAACAGTTTTCTCTGTTTCGGGCAGCCTCTCCCCCCTTATGGCAGCCTGGCTTCCAAATATTCTTTATTCGCTCATTGGACTTTACTTATTGAAAAAAGCACCGAAATAAATTATATTGTTGGATGGTTTGAATTATCTAATGACCATGACCCAATGACCAATTTCCAAATAACCAATAACCCAACTCAAGGTTTGTAAGCCGATTCCTGTAAAATCTTTTGCGAATCTGTCATTTGTAAAAATTGCTCCAAGGATACTTCTGGATGACGACTAATGTAACTGTTTACAATTTGCCATCCAATAAAAAAACCGAGTCGGGGGGGGGATTTATTAGAGAAACCTGTCGTAAAAGGTGCATCCTGAATGAGCTTGGTCTGGGTCTGGTAATCGGTTGAATAAAGCAGTTGATTACCCACCAGGAAAGCCCAAACACTTTCTTCATTTTTCCTTGCCCATTCGAGTTTCTTTGCTGTATAGCAAATTTTCAAACTGTCGGGAGTATTTGGCAACACAGCATCAAGGTATATCATAAGCTTACCTCCATCAATCATTCTGTCGAGCAAAGTTCGCTGCTTATAACTGGGTGCCAGATCATTAAAATACAAAGTTTTCATAACATCAACAGGAAAGCTGGCCGGCTCCATACATCTGACTTTATAGAATGGCAGACCCAATTGTTGATAGAGTGGGAAACTGCTTCCTAGGTAAACATCTAAAGCAACAACAAGTGCCAATTCTGTTTGCAATACCGGTTTCTCAAAATACAGATCTGAAATATAAGTGTAAACAGAAGGAATTTTTTCTTTGGGGAAAAAATATTGGTATCGACTGAAAGCATCTGACAAAGAAGCTTCAACCCCATCCAGATTGGGATACACTTCCATTGTTTTCTTAGAAATAAAAATGAGTTGCGTATCACTTACAAAATCATAAATCTGCTGCACATTTTCAGGGTCGTTGAGATCAGCAGCTAAAAATAAACTAAACTCATTTTGAATTCCTTTCAATCCTACTTGTAAATTTGAAGTATCCAGGTCAAACAAAGCTTTTCCGTAACGATGAATTTTTAATTCAATTTCAGGCAACTCAGAGGAACTGACAGAAAAAGGCTTCTTTTCCTTGTTTATACATGAACTCAAAAAAAGAATACTGATAGTGAAAAAGAGGAGAAAGTGTTTCATTCTAAAATATATTTCTTCAAAAATAGAAAACCTGCCAAAAGCTGACAGGTTTTCGATAAGATTTATGGTTCTATTTATAGACTTCTAAATATTATTGCGATCTCTAAAAAATCTTCCAGCCCAGTGTTACTACAAATAAGTTAGATTTGGAAGTAATGGAATTTCCATCAATCTTAAAATCTTCTAAAACATTGGTCAGGCCGCCCATATACTTTACATCAATGGCAAACATTAAAACGTCCACACCAAGACCAGCATCCCATTGCCAGGTTACAGTTTTAAAATCATCCGGGACAAGTGCATCATTATAATCCGCTGGATCACCACTTTTTGTATCGATAACTGCATTCATCAAAAAATTGGCAGCCACTCCGGCGAACAACCTAATATTCACAACCTCCAAATTGATAATCCGCCAGCCCAAATTAACAGGAACCTGAATTGTATTCAGTTTAATATTCTGCTCAAGCGGAACAATGCCATCCTGAAATGAAGGGTATTTAAACACGCTCCCTTGCGTCATCCAGTTTACTTCGGGCTGCAAATAGATTTTCTTTCCCATGCGAACAAAAACCCCCAATAATAGATTGTTCTTTAATCCGTTGCTTATCGAATCTGTATCCAAAGTAAGATTAGAAGCGGAATAGCCAATCTGTGGGCCAAAATGAAACTGCCCAAACATGCTTCCCGAAATAAGGAAAGCTGCAATAATTAAAGTAATTTTTCTCATAACGTTTTGGTTTTTCAATTAATCTTCCAAAAGTAGTATTTAATCGCTTTTGTTCAAATGCTAACGAAGAAATAGCCCTATTTATTTTGAATGACTATTTTTGCTCAAGCGATATCTATTTTTCAAAAAATGAAAAGACTGTTCCTGATTTTATTTCTTTTTGGCACACTTTCCCTCCAAGCCCAACACAAACCTTTTCAATTTGGTTTTAGGGGAGGCGTAAATCTTGGCTGGTTTAAAACAGACAATGAATTTATTAAAAATGAATCGGCACAATGGGGTGCTTCCTGGGGATTTGTAGCTGATTTTTTCTTAATGGAAAACTACTCCCTAAGTAGTGGCTTCAATGTTTTATACCTAAATGGTGAAACCAAAAGGGATGGGCTAAATATCGAAGATGAAGGAGATATCCAAATTAACGGATATATTTACACTAAGATCAGATCAAAATACATTCAGATTCCTGTTATTTTCACAATGAAAACAAACAACATCAAAGACAAAATCAGGATATATGGCCAGATTGGCTATGGCTTGGGAATTTTGTTACAATCGAAAATGGACGTAAGAATTGTTTCTTATGATGGGGAATTAATAGCTGAGAGCAATGGGCAGGAGTACGAAGGGCTCACTGCCACGCGGTCATCACTTATCCTTGGAGTTGGCGTAGAGGTTCCTCTTCATAAATCAACATATTTACGAACGGGTTTTACCTTCGATAATTGTTTTATTGACGTAATCAAAGCTGACGAATTAAACATGAGAAATAACTTTGTTGAATTCAATCTATCTATCATTTTTTAAACCTGAAATAGTGAAAATAGCCTTAGCACAAATCAATTACCACATTGGCAACTTTGCCAACAATGCTTCCAAAATTATTGAAAGCATCGGCGAAGCTAAACAGGCTGGTGCCGATTTGGTGGTATTTGCCGAATTGGCCATTTCAGGTTATCCTCCTCGGGATTTTCTGGAATTTGATGATTTTATCAGCCAGTGTGCTGTAACGATTGAAGAGATTGCACCCCACTGCAAAAACATTGCTGCCATTGTTGGGATACCTACAAAAAATCCTAATAAAAAAGGGAAACCATTACACAATTCAGCAGCGTTTTTATCCGAAGGGAAAGTGCAACATTTCACCCACAAAACCTTGCTCCCCAATTACGATATTTTTGATGAATACCGCTATTTTGAGCCCAATCGGGTGTTCAATGTCATTGAATTTAAAGGATACAAAATCGCACTCACAATTTGCGAAGACTTGTGGAATGTTCAGGACAATCCACTGTACAACATTAATCCGGCGGATGAGTTGATGGGTCAAAATCCTGACTTACTGATTAACATCGCGGCATCACCTTTTAATTACCAACAAACTGACATCCGTACAGAAGTATTAAAAAGAAATGCAAAACAGTATAAATTGCCCTTATTTTACGTGAATCATGTGGGGGCACAAACCGAATTGCTTTTTGACGGTGGTTCGCTGGTAATGAATAATCAGGGAGAAATTGTCAGCGAATTAAAATACTTTGAAGAAGATTTCCAGGTTTTTGATCTGGAAGAAATAAACAAGCCAAATCCGGATTATAAGCAAGTGGTCTTTTCTGAAATCGAAGCCATTCATGATGCGCTGGTAATGGGTATCAAGAATTACTTTGATAAACTTGGTTTTAAAAAGGCGATTCTCGGTTCATCTGGAGGAATTGATTCTGCAGTTACAGCAGCATTGGCAGCGGATGCATTGGGCAACGAAAATGTGCTGAATGTTTTGATGCCTTCCCGTTTTTCTTCCGATCATTCGGTAAATGACGCCATTCAATTGGCTGAGAATCTGGCGATGCCCTATGAAACAATCACAATTGAAAGAGGTTTTAAGGCTTTTGAAGAAATGTTAAATCCCATCTTTAAAAACCTTCCCTTTAATATTGCCGAAGAAAACTTACAGGCCAGAACCAGGGGTGTACTTTTGATGGCACTGTCTAATAAATTCGGTTACATATTATTGAACACCAGCAATAAAAGTGAAGCTGCTGTGGGTTATGGAACACTTTATGGCGATATGAACGGAGGGCTTTCAGTAATTGGTGACGTTTATAAAACCCAGGTTTTTGAGCTGGCACGCTACATAAACCGCGACAAAGAAATCATCCCGGAAAACATCATCACCAAACCACCATCGGCTGAATTAAGGCCCGATCAAAAAGATTCAGATTCATTGCCTGATTATGAAATTCTTGACGAAATCCTTTACCAATACATCGAACTCCGTCAAGGACCAAAAGAAATTATTGCCATGGGTTTTGATGAAAATTTGGTGAAACGTATTCTGAAACTCGTTAATTTAAACGAATACAAACGCTACCAAACCCCACCCATGTTAAGGGTTTCCACAAAGGCTTTTGGAATGGGCAGAAGAATGCCGATTGTAGCAAAGTATTTGGCTTAGGAGACCTGAGACTTTGAGACCTGAGATTATGGGACTGTACTAGCGCGCGAATTTTTTGCGTGCTTATTTAGCTATTGTCACGCGAAAAATTCGCGCGCCAGTTGAGTTGACGAAGTTCGCGTGCCAGATGAAGGATGCAAGAATCAAGATTGGGCAAACCCGACGGGTAGTATTTTTTCCCGACAAATCTTCCTGTATTCAATGCATTTGCTGAAAAAATTTCCCGGCGGGTTGAAAGTTAAGACCCTTCACTTGCGCGCGAATTTTTTGCGTGCTTATTTACTAATGTCACGCGAAAAATTCGCGCGCCAGTTGAGTTGACGAAGTTCGCGTGCCAGATGAAGTATGCAAGAATCAAGATTGGGCAAACCCGACGGGTAGTATTTTTTCCCGACAAATCTTCCTGTATTCAATGCATTTGCTGAAAAAATTTCCCGGCGGGTTGAAA
>Ga0164318_10000245_pt1 | contig 37823 bp, 32 predicted proteins | sample GuaBasSedimGuay9_FD_113734 | JGI IMG/M metagenome (GOLD analysis project Ga0164318, IMG submission 113734) | Subseafloor sediment microbial communities from Guaymas Basin, Gulf of California, Mexico - Guay9, Core 4571-4, 0-3 cm | ecosystem: Environmental > Aquatic > Marine > Hydrothermal vents...
AAAATTTTTCTGAACATATTTTTTTATTTCCTCTTTTGAGATAATAAGTTCTTTATTATATATTTTATTCAAAATATTTAAAAGTTCTTCTTTATCTCCTTCATTAAAAACAAAACCATATTTACCAATAACCTCAGGTATAGCTCCTGAATTAGAGCCTACAACCAAACATCCCTTTGCCATAGCCTCAATTATAACTCTACCAAATTGTTCTTTCCAGTTAGGAATTGTAAAAGAAGGAATAACCATACAATCTACTTGTTCCATAATCTCATACACCTTTTCATGTGGAATATGACCATATAATTTAGCATCAATACCATATTTATCAATAAATTTTAGAATCTCATTTTTCAAATGACCATCACCAATAATATGAAGTTTATATGGTATTTTTAAATCCACTATAGCATCTAATAAAAACATAATTCCTTTTTCAGGAATCAATCTTCCAATAAATAAAATATTCAATAAATCATTTTCTCTATTCCTCTTCCCAATAGAATAATCAATGATATCAATATAATAAGGAATTACATCTATTTCTTTTTTAAAATTCTTATAAATTTCTTTACTAAAGTAAGTGGCACAAATTAAACCATCTATATTTTTTAAAACAAAAAATTTAAAGTAATTATAAAATAAATATTTTGGAAATTTAAAATACCAATTAAACTTAATATTCTCAAAAGTATACACAATTATACGTGTATATGGGGAAAAAATTTTTTTTAATAAAACTATAAAAAAAGAAATAAAAGCCATTGGTTCCTCATCAAGATATATTAAATCTGGTTTAAAAACCAAAATTTCTTTTATTATAAAAGGACTAAATGATATATATGTTTTTAATGGGAAAAAATATCTTAATACTTTATGTTCCAAACTACTATTTATTTGTCTTGAAACAGGATAATGTATAACTCCTTCTTCTTTACCAACATGGGGTGTTATAAGTAAAATGTTATAATAACGACTCAGTTCTTTTATCTTTTTCAAATGAAAAGAAGTAACTGCTGAATGAGAAATATATAAGATCTTTTTCTTTTTCATAATCTTTTAAGCAAATTATCTAATTTATGAAATTCCTTTTCTAAATTAAAATCTCTAATAATAGTCTGACGGGCATTTTTTCTAATTTTATCCAAATCATAATTACCATTGATAATATCTATAATCAAGTTATAAATCGATAAAGGATTTTTTTGAGGGACTAAAAATCCATTTTTTTTATCTTTTATTAGCTCGGGAATACCTGCGATAGATGTTGATATAACCGGTATTTCCATGGACATTGCTTCTTTTAACACAACAGGTTGAGAATCTGATCTATTCGATTTTAGTTTTATGGAAGGTAATATAAAAAGTGAGGCTTTATTATAATGTTCAATCAGTCTATCATTTTCTATTTTTCCATGGAAATTAATATTCTTATTAAGTTTATTTTTTAACACATAATTTTTTAAATTTTCTAAAAGTATTCCATCACCAATAATATCACATTGAAAATCAATTTTCTTTTTTAGTTTTTTCAAAGCCATTAACAGATAAATAAGGCCTTTTTCCGGTATAAGCCTTGCAACAGTTAAAATTTTAAGTGGGAGTAATGAATATTTTGAAGTTCTTTTGAATTTTTCCGGATTTACTGCACAGTATATAACTTTTATTTTATTTCGATTTGCTATTTTAGAATATTTGACTAAGAGATTTTTATTATAACTTGTTGATGATATAATAAATTTTGCATTATATACAGCTTTAAAAATAAAAGGATTATATTTTAAAAAATCGGCCGCTTGATCAGTAAAACTATATGAACAATTCAAAAGATAAGCCATAATTTGAGTAACAATCAATTGAAAACTTGAAAAAGGACTATGTAAATGTATATTTTTATATTTTTCAATTTTATAACTAAAATACAAAGCTGTAATAAAAAGAGAATAGTATTTTCTTTTATAAGGAAGAAACTGAAAGCTTGATAATAATCTCACCGGTTTTTTAATAAGATAATATAAAAATATTTTTACAATCAGTAGAAAATTGGATACCTTTTTGCCCCAGGAAATCATATAAATTGTCTTGTTCAAAAAATCTTTTTTATATAAAAAATCAAAATCCATATCCTGTTGATTAAAAGCTAATATGTGAATATCAAATTCATCTTTTTGTTTTAAATATATTAGCTCACTTAATATAAAAGTTTCTGATAATTTAGGAAAATGATATAAAACATAAAAAATATTCTTTTTTTTATTCATTTTTTCTGGCTATTATAAAATATCCTAACGTGTTAGAAGTATCTAATGAAATTTTATCAATAATTAAAGCTATGAAATTATTAATGATATATATTGGAAGAGTTAAAACATATAAGAAAAAAAATAACAATCGCGACTGTTTTTTCACCTTTAAAAGTATATCAAAAAAAACAAATGAATTAATCATTAAAAATATTGTGGGACCATTATTTGTATAAGGTTCAAGAAGAGTAATATCAAAATTATTTTCAATTAATATTTTTCTAAGAGCTTCCTTTGTAAATCTAAAAAAATCAAAAGGGAGTTGATGTTCTCCTAACATAAAAGGCACAGTCAAAATTAAATAATTACTATTTTTTAGTACTCTATACATTTCTTTTATTGCTTTTTGTGGATGAGGGATATGTTCTAAAACTTCTGTCAATAGTATAGTATCAATAGAATTATTTTTAAATGGAAGATTTTCGGCATCAGCTGAAATATCTATTTTTTCTCTTTTAATTTTAGTATTACCCCGTCCATAAATATCAATTTTATTAAATACTTCATGATAATCAAGGCCTACATATTTATTGTATAAATTATCAAAAAATTTTTCATTAAATCTATTGCCACATCCTATATCAAGTGTTATCCCTTTTACATAAGGCTTTGATAATTTAAGTTTTTTCATCCTAAAATATGTATTTATAAAAGAAGGAGATAATATCCCCTGAAATAGAATATATTTATTTAGTTTCATAAATATTTACTATTTGATTAATCATATTTTTAATAGTTAATTCTTTTGTTTTATTAAAGTTTTCTGTAATAATTTCTCTTATTTTATCTTTGTTATGATAATTATCGTAAATGTATTGTATTTTTTCTGCTAAGCTTTTATAATCCCCTATTGGAAATGTTATTATTTTGGGAATAAAATTCTCTTTTAATTCTTTAGTAACAGGCATAGCAGAACAAATTATAGGAACTTTCCTTGCAGATGCTTCTAACAACACAAGACCTAATGATTCAAATTTTGATGGTAAAACAAAAAGATCTAATTTATCTAAAAAAGACACAGATTCCACATTTCCTAAAAAATATACTTTATCATCTAATTTTAAAGACTGTGCAATTTCTTCAAGGTTCTTGTATAATGAACCGCTTCCTCCAATAAGGCATTTAAAATTAAATTTTAATAGTGATAATGCTTTTATCAATATATCGATATTTTTTTGGTCTTCCAATCTACCTAAAAAACCAATAGTAAAAATAGCATTTTTTGAACTTTCCTTTTTTGAATAAAATTTTTCTTTTAAACCATAATAAATAACAGATATTTTTTGGGGAGAGATATTATTTTGGACCAATTCATTATAGGTTACCTTAGAATTGGCAATATAATGGCTAACAGTTGAATCCATAATTTTATTTGTGATATAATATTTACTTGCACCACTTATAAGTTCTTTCCCTAATCCCGCTATATGTACAGAATGTATTCTTTTTGATACACCTGCAAGTTTAGCAGATGCTAATACAATTCTTGTAAATGCATGATTATGTACAATATCAAAATCATATTTTTTTAATATTTTATATAGAGCATACAATCGTTTAAAATAATGTTTATAAAAATCATAGATTATTACTCTGATGCCTAATTTATTTACTTTATCCACCCATGGACCAGAGGTCGGAGCAAGAGCATAAACTTCATATTGGGGATATTCTTGAATTAATTTTTCTATTAGGTCATAGGTATGAGTCTCTATTCCTGAAATATATGAAGAGCTTGTAACTATAAGGAGTTTTTTCTTTTTCATATACTAAAGATTAATAAAAAAAATTTTATAGTCAATATTTTTTTATATTTATCAACCTTTCTATATTCAATCAAAATTAAATAAATAAGATTTTATAAAAAAATATTTTTTAAACATCTGAATTTACACTTTTTAACTTGACAAAAAATATATTATTTATTATAATAATAAATTTTTTTTAAAAAAAATGGAGTATTCTATGTGTAGATTATTTGCCTTAACAAGTTCAATCCCAAGATCTCCTATGGTTGCTATCAATGCCCTCAATGTAATGAAAGAGGGGCATGACGGTTCCGGGGTAGGATTATTCTTAACAGATTTAGGAGGGCCATTTGAAGAACTAAAAGGCTCACCAATCTTATCAGGAATATTTTCAAACGAAGGAATAAGAAGGTTAGATCAGTTCATGATAGAACTGGGGTTCATGACAAAATATAAACTTTCAATAAAAACTCCTAAAAAAACACCAGCAGGTATACCGAAAAGAGATGTATATCTTATAAGAGCTTATGAATATCCTGAAGATTGGGAAGGATTGTCAGAATATGAAATAGGCGAAAGATTAATGCTAATCAGATTAAAACTACGTCAAATGGGACAGGAAAAAAAAGATATGTTTATATTTAGCTTCTGGCCGGATACTATTGTAATAAAAGAAGTTGGAGACCCTATGGATGTAGCACAATACTTAGGACTTAATAGAAAAGAGCTTATGGCAAGAATAATCCTTGCCCAAGGGAGACAAAACACTAATTATTCAATAAATCTATATGCATGCCATCCCTTCTTTATTCAAGGAATTGCAACTATGACTAATGGCGAAAATACCGCATTCACTCCAATAAAAAATTTTCTTATGTCAAGAAATTACCCCGGCTATATAGGATATGAATCTGACTCTGAAGTATTTGCTCATATATTACATTTTGCACATTACAAATTAAAACTCAATCTGCAGGGATACAAACATATCATAACACCTTTAAAAGATGAACAAATCAACGAACATCCAAATAAAAATTTTCTGAAAATATTAAAGCAAAGCAATAGGCAATTAATCATTGATGGGCCTAATATGGTTATTGGAGTATTACCAGATAAAACCGTTTTTATGCTTCAAGACAGCAAAAAATTACGGCCTGGGGTCGTGGGAGGAAGATCGGGTTTTTATGCACTTTCCTCTGAAATGTGTGGACTTGACGCTACTATCCCAGATAGAAATAAAGAAAATGACTACCAACCTATGATATATGACATAGTTACAATAGGCCCTGACCGAAAGGAGGTAAATATATGTACCCAAATGGACCCATTACCCCTACCTCACTAAATCATACGGATTTGCCATGGATTATAGAATGGCAAAAAGATAAATGCACATTATGTGGAAGATGCACTTCTGTTTGCCCTGTTGATGCAATTGAACTGTCAACATTCAGGCAAAGACTTATAACAAAAAATATTGGATTAGAAAATAAACCTTCCAATGTATATAAAGTAGTTTATGGTATAAAACAAAAAACAGATATAAAATATGCTTGTATAGGTTGTGGGATGTGTAATTTAGTATGCCCTAATGATGCAATTAAACCATATAAGAATCCCATACGGGCGCAATCCATATTTCATACAAATAAAGATGGTGAGCCCAGAAAAAGAGGTGGAAGAAAAAATTCTCCTGAAAGCACTCTGGATAAACTAAAATTCATTAGAATATCAATGTTAACAGATCCCGCGTTAGATGCGGGAAGACATGAATTTGAATTAAGAACATTATTAGGCAGGATTCTCCCACCTGAAAAAAGCATTGAATTCTATAAAAATTATGGATGGGTGCCTCCGGTACGAGAAATTTATCCATTAATCATAGGTGGAATGTCATTTGGAGCATTATCCCCCAATATGTGGGAAGGCATTATGATGGGAGTGGCATATCTAAATGAAGAATTATCAATGCCTGTGAGAGTAAGTACTGGAGAAGGGGGCTGTCCTCCTCGATTACTAAAATCAAAGTATCTAAAATATATTATATTACAAATTGCAAGTGGGTATTTTGGCTGGGATGAAATTCTCAAGGCTATTCCTCATATGGTAGAAGATCCCGCTGCAATTGAAATAAAATATGGACAGGGAGCGAAGCCCGGTGATGGAGGTTTACTTATGTGGTATAAAGTGAACAGACTTATAGCTTCAATAAGAGGTGTTCCTATTGGAGTAGACCTTCCAAGTCCTCCAACACATCAAACTATGTATTCTATAGAAGAATCTGTTGCAAAAATGATACAGTCCATGTCAATGGCATGGGGTTTTAGAGTGCCAGTCTATCCTAAAATATCTGGCACTTCTACTGCGCTTGCGGTTTTAAATAATCTAACCCGAAATAAATATGCTGCTGGACTTGCAATAGATGGTGAAGATGGCGGGACAGGAGCCGCATATAATGTTTCAATAGATTATATGGGGCATCCTATAGTAAGCAATGTTAGAGATGCGTATCTGCAGCTTGTCAATTTAGGAATGCAAAATGAATTGCCTATTATCGCTGGCGGCGGTATCGGTAAAAATGGAAATCTTGCTGCAAATGCCGCTGCTTTAATTATGCTTGGTGCAAGTGCTATCCAGATTGGGAAATATATTCTTCAGGTAGCTGGTGGATGTGTTGGTTCAGAAATGGATAGGTGCAATATATGTAATACAGGCAAATGCCCTAAAGGCATAACATCCCAAGACCCTCGATTATATAGAAGGCTTGATCCTGAAAAAGTAGCTGAACGAATTGTGGATACTTTTGTTTCTTTCGATTCTGAACTAAAAAAGATCATTGCTCCTTTAGGACGGTCTACTTCTCTACCAATTGGTATGTCAGATGCTTTAGGCACCAGCGATTATCATATAGCAGAACGACTAAATATTAAATATGTTGTCTAATTTTTAAGCAGGATAAAAAATTATGGAAGATTTATATAAAATTTACGGCATTGAAGATGGCAACAGGCTATCTTCAAGAAAATTAGAAGAAAAAATTCAAACCGCAGTAGAAAATGGTTACTATAATCTCCACGTACATGCTTATGGGCAACACGGCATCGGTGGCAGGTTATGGAAAGCAGGGGACAATAAAATATACCTAAAAGTAACAGGTTCCCCTGGCCAACGATTAGGTGCAATGGGCTTTGCCAATACAACTATCGAGGTATTCGGCCCTGCTTCTGATGATGTTGGTTGGCTAAATATAGGAGCAGAAATTATTGTCCATGGCAATGCAACAAATGGAGTTGCAAATGCAATGGCTCAAGGGAAAATTTACATCGCAGGTAGTGTCGGCTCACGTTCAATGACAATGACAAAAGAAAACCCAAAATATCAAAAACCTGAATTATGGATACTCGGCTCTGCTGGGGATTTTTTTGCAGAATTTATGGCAGGTGGTATTGCCGTAATATGCGGATATGAACCGCAAAACAAAAACAATGTTCTTGGATATAGGCCCTGTGTCGGAATGGTCGGTGGAAAAATATTTTTCAGAGGGAAATATGATGATTATGGAAAAGATTATGTCAAATTGGATTCCATTACAGATGAAGAATGGGATTGGTTATTGAAAAATCTAAAAGCCTTCCTGAAAAAAATAAATAAATCTCAAATTTATAACAAATTAACTATAAGGGAAGAATGGCATATATTAAGACCATTATCACATAAAGAAAAAATACATTCTGAAAGAAAAACTATCTCCGAATTCGCTAAAAAAAATTGGGAGGCTGAATTAGGTAAAGGTGGCTTAGTAGGGGATCTTACTTATATAGACAAAACTCAGATACCTATTATTACAACTGGCATTTTAAGAAGGAAAAAACCTATCTGGAATAATGAAACATTCCTGCCTCCATGTCAAAATAGTTGTCCAGCAAATATTCCTGTAAGAGAAAGATGGCAACTCATGAAACAAGGAAAAATAAAAGAAGCATTAGAACTAAGCTATCAATACACCCCTTTCCCTTTTACAATTTGTGGTAATTTATGTCCTCATTACTGTATGAGTGGATGTACAAGAAATTTAGAATACCTTACCCCTCCTGATATTACTCTTATAAATCAATATAAAAACTTTGTTAAACTACCCAAATTCCCAAAAACAAATTCTAAAAAAATAGCAATTATTGGCGGAGGCCCAGCTGGAATATCTGCAGCATGGCAACTGAGGTTGAAAGGTTATGACGTAACTATATTTGATAAAAATGAAAAATTAGGTGGAAAAATTACAAAAAATATTCCTGATGAAAGATTCGTCAAAGAACTATATAATTTCGAAGTTGAGCAGGTAAAAAAAATAATAAAATTCGAACCAACTAAAAAAGAAATTAATGAAGAATTCTTTAATTCTCTATATAATAATTACCACTTTATTATTATTGCTATTGGTGCAAATAAACCCAAAAATCTTCCATTTAACAGAAAAAAAGGTGCTATATTTGCTTTAGATTTTCTTACAAAATCTAAAACAAATAGTATAAAACCCGGCAAAGATGTTATTATTATTGGTGCGGGCAATGTTGGTATTGATGTAGCAAGAGAAGCTTTTAGGCTCGGTGCTTCAAATGTCAAACTCTTTGATATACAAAAACCATTAGCATTTGATGATGAAATTGCACATATTAAAGAATTAGGTGCAGAATTTATATGGCCCGTCAATATAATAGAAATTAATAAAAATGAAATAATATTGGATAATGGAGAAAAATATAAAGCTGATACTATTGTTATTTCAATTGGCGATATACCAGACTTAGGATTTTTATCAAAAAAACTAAAAACGGAAAATAATTTCATAATTGTAAATCAATATTATCAAACCAGTGATAAAAAAATATTTGCTATTGGTGATGTTGTAAAACAAGGATTATTAGCAGATGCTATCGGTGCTGGTAGAATTGTTGCCAATGCTATCGATGATATTAGCAATAATAAAGAACCTAAAGTTGATTCAAAACCTATGATTAATAGAAATAAGATAAAACTTTCTTATGTTCCACCTAAAAAAACAAAATTTAATAATGTAGTTGAAGCCGGTAAATCATGCTTATCTTGTGGAAAATGTCTTGACTGTGGAATCTGCATTTCTGTATGTCCAAATGAAGCTATTTCAAGAATAGAAAAAGAAAATGATAAATTTGAATTAATTGTAGATGAAAATAAATGTATAGCATGCGGTTTTTGTGCAAATGCATGCCCTACTGGCGTGTGGGAATTAGTAGAAAACGAACCTTTTGAAAAACTTTTCGAACTCAAGTATAAATAATTTTAGGGGATAGTTTAATTTAACTATCCCCAATTATGTGTAAATATTGTCTCAAATTATTATAAAATGTCTCAAAAAAAACACACTTTTTCCAATATTTCCACATATTTTATAAAGGCATGCTTACTGCATTAATAAATTCATAGGAACCAAAACGCAAAACTATGATTTATAAAATAAAAGGAAAAGGCTCTTGACTTTTTTGCAGAAATTGTTAAATTTAGCAATCTTAAAAAACTAAGCCCACAAGTTCAAAAAGGAGGGAAATTAAATTTATGGTACGGAAATTAGACAACTTGATTAACAAAATCAAAGTGCAGAACTTAATTCTTATTTTACTTGTTTTATCATTTATCGATTCTATATACCAAAGTTATTTAAAAAAAGAATATATTGAACACAAAAATATATTGGTAAAACAAATTGATTACAAAAATCAGTTGACAGATTCACTTAAAGCTATTATAATGAAGAAAAAAATATCGATTATCATTAAAGAATACAATAAGGAATTGCAACCTTATGATATTAAAGAATTGGCAAATTTGATTTATGAGGAATCTGTTAAGCTTGATTTTGATCCATTGTTCGTTACATCAATTATTGTTACAGAAAGTGAATTTAAGACAAATGCCAAATCACATAAAGGAGCCTTAGGGCTAATGCAATTAAAACCTTCTACAGCTAAATATATTGCATCTCTAATAGGGTATGAGAAAACTATTAGAAAAACTGATTTGTTCAACTATAAACACAATGTAAAATTAGGAATAGAATATTTAAAATATCTTGTTAAGAGATTTGATGGAGATTTAGATTTAGCAACTATTGCCTATAATTTAGGAGAATATAAAGTTGTGAAAAAAAGAAAAAATGGAGAAAAATTACCTAAAAAATACTTGCTAAAAGTAAATAAAAAATATAAAAACTTTAAAAATAGATTTGAAAATGAATTAAATAATTTCTTATAAAAACAAAGGAAAGGGGAGTATTATGAAAAAAACTTTGTTGCTTTTAATTACTTTATTTTTTATGGCGGGAATAACAACCGCTCAAGATTCAACTCAGACACAAAAAAAGTTAAGTCCTGAACAATTAAAATTTGAAATTGCAAAAAATTACAGTACTGGCTGGGAATATTACAAAAATAAAATGTATAAAGAAGCTATTCCTCCCCTCAAAAAAGTATTGGAATTAAACCCTAAAAAAATGTCAGCATGGAGATATTTAGCATTTAGTTATCAACATTTATCTTCTAAATATCAACAAGAAGGGAAAACAGATCTTGCCTCTGCTTATCTGGATAGTACCAAAATGGTTTACTATAACGGTATTAAAGTTGATTCAACATATTCTTACTTTTATGAAATGTTAGGCTATATCTATTTAACTACTGGAAAATTAGATTCTGCTGAATATTGCTATGAAAAAGTTGTAGAACTTGATAAAATGGGAAAAGTCAAATATAAAGTATCAAAATTTAAAGCTAGAAAGGTTTTAGGAGATATTGCTTATAAAGAAGAAGATTTTGAAACTGCCTTAGATTGGTACAATGAAGCATCTTCTATTGATCCATCTAATACTGAAGTACTAAAAAAAATAGAAGAGATTGCTAAATTTATGGGAGATGTCGATGTAGTAGTAGAAAAATTAGAACAACAAATAAAAAATAATCCGAACGATACTTTATCTTATGTAAAATTAGCCAAAACTTTACTAAAAAACCAGGAATATGAAAAAGCAATAACAACACTGGAAAGCTTGTTAAAATTAACACCAAATAATATTCAAAACTTAATATTATATGGAAAAGCTTTAGAAAGTATAGAGAATTATAAAAAAGCAATAAATATATTTAAAAAGGTTTTAAAATCTGATCCTAAAAACAAAGAAGCTTTGGCTGAAATAGCATTATGTTATGCAAGTATAAATAGTATTGATGCTGCTAAAAGGTATATTTGCAAAGCATTAAGATACTATCCAAAGTATAACAGAGCAATATGGAACAAAGGACAGATTATTGAAAAAATAGCAGCCTCAATGGTTGATAAAGACGGCCAAATTTCATATAAAGGTAAATTTGTTTATGAAAAAGCTATTGAAACTTATAAAAAACTGCTGAAAGATCCTGAATTAGGGAAAAATGCTAATGTAAGAATAAGATTTTTAAAACAATTTAAAAGAACAAAAGAAGATTTATTTATGCATCAAAACGAGCCAGAACCACAATTTGATTTTGGCTGCTAAAAAATATGAAAAAATTACCAGTTGTAGCTATTATTGGTAGACCAAATGTTGGGAAATCTACTCTTTTTAATAAATTAATTAGACAAAAGAAGGCTATTGTTGCAGATAAACCAGGGGTAACTCGAGATAAAATATTAGGTACAGTAGAATGGGATGGAAAATATTTCCATCTCATTGATACTGGTGGCATTACTTTTGACCAAAACGATTCAATCACTGAACAAGTAAAAAAACAAATTGAAATTGCGAGTAACGAGGCAGACTTAATTCTTTTTCTTACTGATTATAAAAATGGTATTACTGGTGACGATTTAAATATTGCAAAATGGGCTAAAAAATTAAATAAAAATATTATACTTGTAGTAAATAAAATCGACAGTAAAGAATTGTTACCTTATGCATCAGAATTTTATGCATTAGGCTTTAAAGATACTTTTTTTATTTCTGCTATAAATAGTTTAAATATTTCAGAGCTTCTTGATGCTATTTTAAGTAAAATAAAAAATGTCTCTACCGCACATATTCCTTATGGAAATACTATTCCTATATCTATTCTTGGCAAGCCAAATGTCGGGAAATCCACTCTAATCAATAAAATTGCCGGTAAAGAAATATCCATAGTTTCTGAAATTCCAGGCACAACACGTGATTCTGTTGACTTATTTTTTAAATATAAGAACAACATCTTCCAATTCATTGACACTGCGGGCTTACGAAAAAAAACAAAAATTAAAGATAATATAGAATTTTATTCTTTAGTTAGAACTATTAGGTATTTAGAACAAAGCCAAATTGCTCTATTCTTATTAGATTCTAATCAGGGATTAACATCTTTAGATATAGAAATCTTAGAACAAATTCACGAAAATAATAAAGGGTTAATTGTACTATTGAATAAATGGGATATTTTAGAAGATAAAGATGATAAAAGTTTTATAAGATATAAAGAATATTTAAGTTCGCGATTATCATATTTAAAATTTGTACCTATAATATCCATTTCTGCTTTGACAGGCTTACGTGTAGCAAAAATTTTTGATACTATTCTGTATGTTTATGAAAATTATAACAAAAAAATTCCAACAAGCTTTCTCAATAATACCTTAGAAAAAATAATAAAAAACAATCCGCCTCCAGTCTATAGAGGAAAAGAAATAAAATTCTATTATATCACCCAAATAGGCACTGCTCCTCCTCATTTTATTATATTCTCTAATTATCCAGAACAATTAAGTGATACTTACAAAAGATATTTGACAAATCAATTATATGAAGCTTTATCTTTAGAAGGTATATTTTTTAAAATTTCGTTCAAAAAGCGAGAACGTATTAACAAAACTCAAATGTTTATAAAATAAAAGGAAGGGTATGAATATATATTTCATTTTATATTTAGTTGGTTCATATTTAATAGGGTCAATACCTACTTCATATATTCTGATGAAATTATTACGTAGAACTGACATTAGAGAACATGGCAGCGGAAATGCTGGCGCTACTAACTTTTTTAGGGTATCAAAACAATTTAAAATAAAATTTTCTGGTTTTCTAACTATAATTGTAGCTATAATAGATATATCAAAAGGTTTTTTTCCTGTATATTTATCGTATGAAATCCTGCAAAATAATCAATTATGTCAAATAAACGATCTCCATAAAATATTTATCGGTATTTTCACTATTTTAGGTCATATATTTCCAATATATTTAAAATTCAAAGGTGGAAAAGGAGTATTAACCTCTGCAGGCGTTATTCTGGCATTAGCTCCAACTGCTACTCTATTTGCAATATCTATCGGATTAATAGTAATAGGAATTACAAAAATTGTCTCTTTAGGTTCATTAATAGGTGCTTTTTCATTGCCGATATTTGTTATATTTTTTAACTTTTCTTCTATCTATTTATTAATTTTTACTATTTTAGCTTTTCTACTAATTTTATACACTCATAGAACTAATATTAAAAGAATAAGGCGAGGCACCGAAAGAAAAATTTTCTAAAAAAAACTTGATTTTTTTTAAATTAGCTTTTAAATTTAAAATGACTAAAAAATATTATACTATTGGCGAAGTTGCAAAGATACTTAATGTAAAGACTTACAACATAAGGTACTGGGAATCTGTGATTCCGCAGCTAAAACCATCAAAAATTTTAAACGGAATTAGACACTATCAAGAAAATGAGATTGAAAAATTGAAAAAAGTAAAAGAACTTATTTATGAGGAAAAGCTTTCAGTAGAAAGTGTAAACAAATTTTTTAACGAATACCTAAAAAAAGAAAAATTAAAAAAAGAATTAAAAGAAATTTTGAAGTTATTAGAAAATTAAATCGGGACGTAGCGCAGTCCGGTTAGCGCACTAGCATGGGGGGCTAGGGGTCGCTGGTTCAAATCCAGTCGTCCCGATTTTTTATTTTACTTGTTTTTTATAAAATTATTTTTATTATAATATTTATGAATATAAAATGGTATAATCAGCCAATAGAGCAAATTTTTGCTTATTTTCATACTGATCGGAACGGTCTATCCCAAGATCAAATAGAATATAATAAAAAAAAATATGGTACAAATTATGTAGAAACAGAAAAACTGGAACCTTTTATAAAATTGTTTTTAGAACAATTTTCAGATTTTATAATATGGATGCTAATAATTGCAGCAGTTATTTCAATTTTATTGGGGCATATAATTGATTCTACCGCTATTTTGATTATTGTAATTATAAATGCTTTTATTGGGGCATATCAAGAAAAAAAAGCACAAACATCTCTGGCATCTTTAAAAAGAATGTCGTCTCAAATGGCAAAAGTAATTAGAAATTCTGAAATAATGGTTGTACCTTCGGAAGAATTAGTGGCAGGAGATATAGTTATAATAGAAGCTGGGGATCACATACCTGCGGATATGAGGCTATTTGAAGCTCATAACCTTTCTATTGATGAATCTCTTTTAACAGGGGAAAATATTCCTGTTGAAAAAATTATTTATGAACTAAATGAAACAGATTTATTACCAGCAGACCAGCTTAATATGGCATTTAAAGGCTCTACTGTTATTAAAGGAAAAGGTAAAGGTGTTGTTGTTGAAGTTGGAAAAAATACACAAATTGGAGCTATTGCTGAAGCAATAAAGCAAATAAAGCCAGAAAAAACTCCTCTACAAAAAAAGATGGAAGAACTCGGAAGATATATTGTATATTTTTGCATATCAATAAGCTTCCTTGTTGTTTCTATTGGATTATTCACAGGATATTCTTTTTTAGATATCTTCATGCTGGGAGTAAGTCTTTCTGTAGCTGCTATTCCTGAAGGATTACCTGCTATAATTACGATAACTCTTGCAATTGGCGTTTCTCGAATGGTAAAACGCCATGCTATAATTAGAAAACTACCGGCTGTAGAAGTTTTAGGAAATGTAAATATAATTTGTAGTGATAAAACTGGTACCTTAACTCAAAACAAAATGGTTGTAAAAAAAATATTCACTGTTGATGATAAAGAATTTAATGTCACAGGAGAAGGCTATTCCCCTGAAGGCAAAATTATTTTTAATGATAATAAGATAAATATTGAAAATGCAGATAATACCTTAATTAATTTAATAAAATGTGGAGTTATTTGTAACGATAGCGAATTATCTCCTCCTGTAGGAAAAAATCAATTCTGGCATGTTATTGGTAATCCAACTGAAGGCGCATTACTTACACTGGGGAAAAAATTTGGCATTAACAGGTCAGATATAATAAAACCCAATAATATTATATATCAGAAACCATTTGATAATGAGACAAAATTCATGGCAATAATAACAAAAGAAAATGATAAATTTGTCCTATATATAAAAGGTGCTCCTGATATAATAATAGAAAAAGTCAAGTTTTACAAAAATAAAGAAACTTCTCTTGATGAAACAGCTAAAGAAAAACTCATAAAAAAATTAGAAAATTACGCTAAAGAAGGATTACGTTCCTTAGGATTTGCTTATATGATTTTTGACTCTGAACAGCAAATAGATTCAAATAACTTATTGGAAAATACTATATTTCTTGGTTTTGTAGGGATACAGGATCCACCCCGTCCTGAAGTTAGAAGAGCATTGATAGAAGCCAAAGAGGCTGGTATAGAAACTATTATGATAACAGGTGATCATAGGTTAACTGCTTTTACTATAGCAAAAGAATTAGGAATTGCAGAAAATGAAGAACAGGTGCTAACAGGAAAAGAATTAGAACAATTAAGTGATGAAGAATTATTTAAAATAATAGATAAAATAAAGGTATATGCAAGAACTTCTCCTCATCATAAGCTACGTATTGTGAAAATATTAAAACAGAAAAATTATATTGTTGGTATGACTGGCGATGGAGTAAATGATGCTCCTGCCTTAAAAGAAGCAAATATTGGTATTGCAATGGGATTATCTGGAGTTGATGTTGCAAGAGATGCATCAGATATGATATTAACAGATGATAATTATGCAACTATTATTGCTGCTGTAGAAGAAGGTAGAAATATTGTCGTCAATATTAAAAAAGCAATCTTTTTTATATTATCTCATAATGCTGCCAATATATTAATTGTTCTATTTTCTATACTTGCTAATTTCAAAAATATTATAACTCCACTGCAACTACTCTGGATTAATCTTATAACAGATTCTTTACCTGCTTTATCTTTTAGTGCTGAAAACAAAGAACCTGATTTAATGAGAAAAAAAGAAACACAATCCAAAAATATTCTCTTTTCTAATGCTGATTATTTAAGAATAGTATGGCAGGGAAGTCTATTAACACTTAGTTCATTAGGGGGATTTTACTATATATTAACTATAACTGGAAACTACCTTTTATCAAAAACAGTACTATTTGCAATAATGGTTTATGGGCAACAAATTCAAGCTTTAAATTGTAGAAGTAATAGATTTAGTATATTTAAAATAGGTTTATTTTCCAATAAATTCCTTATAGGTGCTATTTCTATTTCAATTATCCTCCAAACTATAATTCATATACTCCCTATAACACAAAATATATTCCTCATCAGTAGTCTATCTAATTCTGCTATTATAACAATTATAGTAATGTCACTATTTCCATTGTTAATTGTGGAATTATATAAATTAATAAAAAATAGGGGCTAAATATGATTCGCTTTTTAAAAAAATTATTATTTAAAATAAAATTAAAAAGAAAATACCATTTGGATGATGATGAGATTAAATTTCTTTTTTCTGTATTAAAATTATTAAATATTACTGATAATTACGAGATGTTTTTAGAACGAGAATATTTTGTTGAACTTTTACATAAACTATATTCGTATGAAAAATTTCCTGATGATTTTCCATCATTCAGATTAATTGATGAATTCATAACATCAATCGATAGAAAAATATTTGCTTTTTATAATAAAATAGTAAATATAAAATCTACAAAAGACCTTCGAATTAATATAAATTGTTTCGTCCTTGTTTTTGACCTTGAATTAACTTTATCGGGTGTTATTTTTGATATAGATAAAAAAACTTTTGATATTAGAATTCTTAGTTACGATAAAGTAGAAGCATTGAAAAAAATAACACCACAAATGGAAGTCTTATTTAGAATATCTGATAATAACATTGGGATATACGAATGTCTTACAAATGTTACTAAAATACAACTAAAACCTTTTGCTCTTATCACGTTAGAGCATAATGAATTGATACATCAGGAAAAAAGAAGATTCATTAGATATACTATAAATCATAAATTACCTCTTATTATAACCAGAGATAACCCTCCTCAAACAATCCGCATAAATGTAAATGTTATCGATATAAGTCTTGGGGGCTTATCTTTTTCTTCAAACCTTTTATTCAATGAAAAAGACATACATCTTATAGAAATAGATATAGGCAATGAAAGTACTTCTCTACCCATCAAAATAATAAAAAGAAGATTCAATATAGAAGAAAAACTTTATTACTATCACTGTGCTTTTCAAGGAATTTCTTTTGAAGAAAAAATGAAATTAGAATACTTTATAAGGAGAAATATTAAATGAGTGAATTTTTAACCTTACAAAATATATCAAAATCTTTTGCAGAAAAGGAAGTTGTCAATATAGAACACTTAACCTTTAAGCAAAGTGAAATAATTGGATTCTTAGGTCCTAATGGAGCAGGGAAAACAACAACTATTAGAATGATAATGCAGATTATTCAACCTGACCAAGGAGAAATATTATTCAATGGACATCCTTTAAATGAAAAAGATATGGCTTTTATCGGATATTTACCTGAAGAAAGGGGGCTTTTTAAAAAAAATAAAGTCGGAGACACTATAAAATTTTTTGGCAAACTAAAAGGGAAATCCAATTCATATATTAACAAAAAAATGGATGAATATTTAGAACTTTTCCAATTAACAGATTATAAAAATAAAAAAATAGAAGAGCTCTCCAGAGGAATGCAACAAAAACTCCAATTTATAATTACAATTATTCACGATCCTCAACTTATAATTTTGGACGAACCTTTCACAGGATTAGATCCAATAAATGTTGAAATTCTGTTAAATATTATAAAAGAAGAACGACAAAAAGGTAAAACAATTATTTTCTCCACACATATGATGGAAAAAGCCGAACAAATTTGTAAAAATATCATATTAATTAATAAAGGAAAAATCTTAATAAATGAAAATATAAAAACACTCAGAGACAAATTCTCTACTAATGAATATGAAATAGAATGTGATTCCTCTATCGAAGAATTAGAAAAATTAAATTTCATTAAACATATTTATAAAAAAAATCATAAGTATATTATAGTGTTTGATGAAAAGTTGGACTCAAAAGAAGCTTTAAAAAAATTAATTGATGCCACAACAAATATAAAATCATTTAATTTACACAGGCCAAGCCTATATGATATTTTTCTTAAAGTTGTCGAAAAAGGAGAACAATTATGAAACTACTTGAGATAATAAAATTTGAATATACAACAAAAGTTAAAACAAAAGGCTTTATTATATCTACAATATTAATTCCTGCTTTATTTCTATTAATCACCACTCTGCCAACTTTATTAATGCGATATCAAACTAAAGACATAAAAAAAATAATTTTTATAGATCGTGCAAATATAATCCCTGTCGAAAATTTAAAAAAATTAGGAGAAAAAATTCATACTAAATTTTTAATTGACCAATCATATAAAGAACTTACAAAAGATTCTCTTTTATCAATAGCATTACAAAATAATTATTTTGGCTATATTATGATTCCTGAAAATGTATTAGAAAAAAACAGCATGGATTTTTATCTGAAAAACCCCGCTAATTTTTCACTTATTGAGAGATTAAATAGTTTTTTTAGAAAAGAAATTATAAAAAAAAGAGCAGAACAAGCAAATTTAAGTAAAGAATTAATAGATAAAATAACTAAAAGAACAAAAACAAATGTTTATAAAATAACTCCTAAAGGTAAAGCCAAAGAAGACAAAGGAGCATCTTTCTTCTTAGCATATTTTCTGGGAATTGCTTTATATGTGGCGTTGCTTATTGGTGGGACCATGGTTTTAAATAGTGTTGTAGAAGAAAAATCCTCTCGTGTATATGAAATTATTTTATCATCTGTGAAGCCATTCACTTTATTAAGTGGTAAATTAATAGCAATTGCTTTAGTAGGCCTCACTCAATTTGCTATCTGGTTTGCATTCGGTGGATTCTTATTATCAAATGCATTTGCTTTTATGCCAAGCACAGGTTTTATTTCAGGAATTATAAAAACTATACTAAATCAACCTATAAGCACATGGCTACTTTTTATCTTCTATTTCCTTGCTGGATATTTTCAATTTGCAGCTTTATATGCACTCGTAGCATCCACAGTAGATTCAACACAGGATGCACAACAAATGCAAACACCTGTCACATTATTGATTATACTAAATTTTCTGTTTATGTTTTTTATTATAAATAATCCAGAATCTACTCTTGCTGTTATATTATCTATATTACCACTAACAGCTCCTATAATCATGATGGTTAGAATAGGAAGTATTTATCCTCCTGTTTCTCACATTATTTTTAGCATAATATCTCAAATCATAGGAGTAATTGTTATTTTATTTCTCTCTGCGAAAATCTATAGAGTTGGTATATTAATGTATGGCAAACCACCAAAGTTTACAGAACTTATTAAATGGTTAAAAAAAAGTTAGATTTCAAATATATAAAAAATATTTAATAAGCTTGACTCATTAAACAAATATATTTATTATTTTATAATGTAGTTTAGATTTTTTTTAAAAATTCTTTTTAAAAGGAGTAATTTATGGCTGAATTTATGAAAGCTTTAATTTATGATAAGTCAAAAATGGATTGGGATTCATCTATTGGATTTGAAATGGCAGAGGTACCAAAACCAACTTTAGAACCTCATAATAACATAGAAGATTTAAATAATGTGATAATAAAACCTAAGTTTGCAGGAGTATGCGGTTCTGACAGAGGAATATGGTTTAGAAAATCTTTTGGAGATATGATATATGAAAGTCTTGATGCAGAAGGGAAAGACTACAGGATTATAGGACATGAATTATTAGGAGAAATTATAGAAATAGGAGACAAAGCAAAAAGAGAGTTAGGCCTTGAAGTTGGTGATATAGTATCAGCAGAAAGCCATATTATTTGCGGAACTTGTTATCAATGTAAAATTGGGGATAACCATGTATGTGAAAAAAATTATATAATCGGAATTTCTTATGATGGTTGTTTTGCTGAATACATAAAACTTCCTGGAAATGTATTATGGCCCACAAATACTCAGAAAATTAGACCGGAGGTTGCAGCTGTTCAAGAACCATTTGGCAATGCTGTTCATGCCTGTACAAAAGTAAATCTAAGAGGGAAAAGAGTAGCAATATTTGGTTGTGGAACTATAGGGCTGTTTGCTATTATGGTTGCAAAAGCTTTTGGTGCTACAATGGTTATTGGCATAGAACCTAATCCTAAACATCAAGAAATGGCAAAAAAATTAGGAGCTGATTTCATTATAGATCCCCCACTCCAAGCTAAAGAAGGCCTTTACCATAATCCTGAAGTAACAAATGAAATCAAAAAAATTACCCACGGAGTAGGTGTAGATGTAGCATTAGAAATGACCGGACTTAACGTATCTATAAACAATGCAATATCATCTACAAGACGAGGTGGAGATGTAATTTTATTCGGCTTAAAATCTGGAAATGCAATTATTGAGCATATAGATAGATTAATTATAAATGGAATCTCTTTACACAGTGTAGTTGGGAGAAGAATCTGGGAAACATGGCATTATACAAGATATTTATTAGAAGGTAATTTCGGTATAAATAAAAAAATATGGGAAATTATACTTCAGGAAGGAGAGACTCTTTATCCATTTTATGAATTTGATAAAAAATCTTTTGAAGATGCAATAAATAGTAATCCAAAAGTTGTATTTAAATTTGACTAAAAAAAGGGGGTAATATGTACGTTGAAGATTTTAAGAAACATTTACAAAATGAACTTGATTCTATAAAAAAAGAAGGTTTATTTAAAGAAGAAAGAATTTTATTATCCGACCAGAAACCAGATATTAAAACAACAAAGGGCGATGTAATTAATTTTTGTGCAAATAACTATTTAGGTCTTGCTAATAGTCCCATTTTAATAGAAGCTGCAAAAGAAACATTAGAAAAATATGGATTTGGGTTATCTTCTGTAAGATTTATTTGTGGAACCCAGGATATACATAAAGAGTTAGAAAAAAAGATTGCTAATTTTTTAAAAATGGATGATGCAATTTTATACAGTTCATGTTTTGATGCAAATGGCGGGTTATTTGAAACATTATTAAAGGAAGAAGATGCTATTATCTCTGATAGACTTAATCATGCTTCAATTATTGATGGTATTAGACTATGCAAAGCAAAAAGATATGTTTACAATAACAATGATATGAATGAATTGGAAGAACAATTAAAAAAAGCAACTGCAGATGGAGCAAGGTACAAACTTATTGCAACAGATGGCGTTTTTAGTATGGATGGTTACATTGCTCAATTAGATAAAATTTGTGATTTAGCAGAAAAATATGGAGCTTTGGTAATGGTTGATGACTCTCATGCCACAGGTTTTATTGGAAAGACAGGTAGAGGAACTCATGAATATAACAATGTTATGGGCAGAGTAGATATTATAACATCAACTCTTGGCAAAGCACTTGGCGGTGCTTCTGGTGGTTTTACTGCAGCAAGGCAAGAAATTGTTGATATATTAAGACAACGTTCAAGACCTTATTTATTTTCAAACACAGTATCTCCAGCAGTAATTGGCGCAAGCCTTAAAGTTTTTGATATATTAGAAAATTCTACAGAATTAATTGATAAACTTCATGAAAATACTAAGTATTTCCGTGAAAATATTAAAAAATTAGGATTCAATATTAAAGAAAGCGTACATCCTATTGTTCCTGTAATGCTTGGGGAAGCAAAACTTGCAGTACAAATGGCAGATATGTTATTAGATGAAGGAATATATGTTATAGGATTTAGCTATCCTGTAGTTCCTAAAGGAGAAGCAAGAATCCGTTTACAAATATCTGCTGCACATACAAAAGAACAATTGGATAAATGTTTATTAGCATTTGAAAAAGTCGGTAAAAAATTAAACGTTATATAACTTAGGTTAGGAGGACAAATGGCAAATGGTACTATCAACAAAGTGATTCTTATAGGCCGATTAGGGGCTGATCCTGAGATTAGATATACTCAGGGGAATGTAGCTGTGGTATCATTTAATCTTGCCACCAATGAAGCATGGAGAAATTCTAATGGGGAGATTGAAACCCGTACTGATTGGCATAGAATTGTTGCATGGAGAAATTTAGCAGAATTTGCAAATCAATATTTACAAAAAGGGAAATTAATTTACGTTGAAGGAAAACTCCGTACAAGAAAATATGATGATCCCAAAAATCCTGGTAATATCCGTTATACAACCGAAGTTATTGCAGATTCTATTCAATTATTAGGTTCGAAAGGGAATAATACATCTGAATTTACCCCCCCTAAACCTGAACCCCAAGAAAGTAATAGCCCAACTGTTAAAGAAGATTTTATGGATAAATCTCCCCTTGCAGAAGAAGAATTAGATGATTTACCATTTTAAAGAACAAAAAGAAGGAGTCACTTAATGTTAAAAAACTTTAAACTTTTATTTATTTTCTTGATAGCATTTATAGTATTTTCTTATTGTGGTAATAAAAAAAATAATTCAGAAGAAAAGAAAGCCCAAAAAACACAAGAACAAACAGTACAAAAACAAAAAGAATCCAATTTCAGATTTAGCGGACTCACAATGAAAACACTGGATGGAAACATTGTCAAATTTGAAGATGTTGCAAAAGGGAAAATAATAATATTTGATTTATGGGATACCTGGTGCCCTCCATGTAAAGCTGAAATACCAGATTTTATCCAGCTTTATAATCAATATAAAGATAAAGGATTTTTAATGATAGGTATTGCATTAGGTAGAAATGGCGACAAAGCTGTACAGGATTTTGTTGCACAAAAAGGAATAACTTATCCTATTTATATAGCTAATAAAAAAGAGGAGCTCAAAAAATATTTTTATGATGCAAGAGGCATTCCCACTACATATATAATCGATGGAGAACAAATGAAAATATTAGAAATAGCAGTAGGGTATAGACCAAAATCGTTTTTTGAAAAATTTATTACTAATGCCATAGGAATTGATGAACAAAAATAAAGCTATAATTGTTGGTGTTATCAAAAAAAGTGAATATTATAAAAAAAATGAATTTTTATACAATATTGAAGAACTCAAATCTCTCTGTTATACTGCAAATATTAATATTAATGATACCATAGTAAAAACAATAAATAAATATAATCCAGCTTATCTATTAAATAAAGGAAATCTTCTCACAATAAAAGAGAAGATTTCCTCTTCTAATATAAATTTAATAATATTCGAAAACCATTTAGCTGGTAACCAAATAAAAAATTTAGAAAAATTTTTCAAAATAACTGTAATAGACAGACAGGATTTAATATTAGATATATTTCAGAAGCATGCAAAAACAAAAGAAGCATATTTACAGATTGAATTAGCAAGGCTCGAACTAATGTTACCGCGACTTCAAAAAATGTGGGAACACTTAGATAGACAATATGGTGGAATAGGGGCAGTGCGTGGAGAAGGCGAAAAGCAAATAGAAAGAGATAAAAGAGATATAAAAAAGAAAATATCTCAAATTAAAAAAAAACTACAAAAAATAGAAAAAACTCGAATCCTTCATTCTAAAGGAAGAAAAAATATTTTAAGAATAGCAATCGTAGGATATACAAATACTGGAAAAAGTACTCTCTTAAATACTTTAACCAAAGCAAATACTTATGCCGACAATAAATTATTTGCCACATTAGACCCAAGAACAAAACTATGGGTAATAGATAATTATAAGGTTCTACTAACTGACACAATAGGTTTTATAAGAAATCTTCCTCACAAATTAATTGCATCATTTAAAAGTACATTATTAGAAGCACAAAATGCAGATCTTATATGGAACATTATTGACGCTTCTTCAGATTTTATAAATGAACAAAATGAAGTTGTATTGCAAACACTCAAAGAAATAGGAATAAAAGATACTCCTATATGGAATATTTATAATAAAATAGATAAACTCAATTATATTCCTACGGGTAATGACGAGAAAATCTATATTTCAGGCTTAAAAAAAATAGGTCTTGACCAATTAAAAGAAAATATCATAAAGTTCATTATAGAAAATAAAAAGAAAGCATGTTTAATAACCAAATAATATTCTCTTTTTTCTTGATTTTTTATAAAAATTTTTTTTTAATAAAATAAAAAGGATTTTATATGATGCATGAAGCAAAATTTTATGTCGGAGAGTTAGAAAACTTACTTCTAATAAAAATACAAGGTAGTTCTACAATGGATAATGTAGAACCCCTAAGATATTTTATTAAAAATATGGATATTAAGAATTATGATAAAATCCTAATAGATTTTGAAGAAACCAATTATTTAGATTCTACAAGTCTTGGGCTTATTGCCCATATGGCAGTTAATTTCATGAAAATAAAAAAAGAAAAAGTTTTATTTATTAACCTCAATGATGAATTAAAAAATACTTTTATAAGTTTTGGTTTTAAGAATATTGCAAATATTATTAATGATAAATATATGGAATTAGAAAATTTAAAACTATATGAACTACCAAAAAGTTCAAAAAAAATAAAACCAGAAGATATTTTGTTAGCCCACAAACAATTATTTGAATTAAATGATTCAAACAAGAAAATATTTAAAAATGTTATAGAACTCCTCGAAAAAGAAATAAAAAAGGCAAAATAAATTGAAGAAACAAAAATTAATAAATTATCAAAAATTAAAAGATGAAGAATTAATGATATTGACTTCAAATGATGATATAGAAGCTTTTAATGAAATTGTAAAAAGATATAAAAATAAATTAGCAAATTTTGTTTTCCGATATATAAACGATAGAGAAGAAATCGAAGATATAGTACAAGAAACTTTTATCAGATTATATAAAAGTAGAAAACGATACTATGTTGGAGCCAGTTTTTCTACTTTTTTGTATACTATCGCGTTAAATTACCTACGAACTCTATTAAAAAAGCAAAGTAGATGGAAGTTTATTTCTTTATCAAAAATAAAAGATGACGGGGAAGAATATATAAAAGAATTTCTTTTTTCTCATAATGATTTAGAAGAAAAAATTTCAGGAACTTTTACAAAAGATGCCGTGTTAAAGGCATTAGAAAGTGTAAATGAGACATTCAAACAAGCTTTAATCCTCAGGGATATAGAAGGACTTACTTACGAGGAGATCTCAGAAATTCTAAATATACCCAAAGGAACTGTGAAGTCGAGGATTAACCGTGGAAGATTGCAGTTACGTAAAAAATTAAAATTAATGGAAAAACAACTTAAGGAAATGGAGAACAACCTATGAAAGATGAGTGTAAAAAGTTCGCAAATATTTTTCCTGATTTTTTAGATAATGAACTCCCGGATAAAGAAAAAGAATTTGCAAAAATTCATCTACAAAAATGTAAGCCTTGCAAAATCATAACTGAGGATGTAATTTTTATAATTAACTCATTAAAAGAAACAAAGTATGAAATTACACTTGATGAGAATTTTGAAAGTAAAATAATTAGCCATATACTCACAGAAGAAAAAGATAATTTTCATAAATTCAATACTTATTTTAATATTGCAGCTTCAATTATAGTAATATTTCTCTCCACATGGTTTTTCATAAATCTTAATAATTCTAGTAATTCAAAAAATTTTGACCTTAAAAATAATCCTATAGCTGTTGTTAATGAACAACAATCAAAACTTGTCAACTTCGGTGCTTCTGCTACTGTATCCAATATTAAAAAAATTAACTGGGTAGGATTTGAGGTAGGTTACAATAACAACAATGTCGTTATAAAAAATGTATTTCCAGGGAATCCAGCTTTTCTGGCCGGATTAAGAAATAATGATATTATATTAAAAATTAATGGACAAAATATTAAACATATTGAACAAATCGATAAAATTATAAATTCTATAGATGCTGGTAAAATCTTAAAATTTGTTGTAAATAGAGAAGGGAAATTATATCAGTTTGATGTTAAAGTTCAAAAACGTTATATTAAGTATTAGCTTATTCGCTCTTATTTTTATTTCGTGTGCTACATTTACAAAAATAGAACAATATAATAAAGCTCTTCATATTAATACAAAAATTATAACTAAAACCAATAAAATAAATGCTGAAATAGTAGGATTTAATAAAAAAAATCTCCTTTTAGCTAATAAACAATCTATTTCATTGTCAACAATTGATACTATATTCTTCGATAGTGTTTTTATTAGCTTACCAAAACATGCAAATATTCACTTTTTTATAAACGACCCGGAAAACATAAAATTTGTACAACCTTATGATTTAATATACCAATATCCAGTGGATTCTTCAAAAATAAATATTATTTTTTACAAAAGAAATTATTCAAAAGTATTGGTCCCCCATAAACAGATAGGATATATTCCTTTATATATAAAAAATTCTGAACTGACTAAATTATCAACACAAAATTCTTTTTTTGATTTTATTTTTTCTAATGGTTACAATGCAACGCCATTAAAATTAAAAGAAAAATACATAAAAAAACAAGAATGGTTATGGTATTTTGAAAAATATAAATATCCGATAAAATATCTCAAAGCTCTTAAAGCATATATTTATGCCAAACCAACTAAAAAATCAAAAATTATAAAAATTTTATATAGAGGAGCAGAAGTTTTCATTTTGGATTCTACAAAATATTTTTACAAAGTTGTTCATTCTGATGAAAATAATATTGTTCATAATTACATCGGCTATATGCAAAAAAATAGTAATAATTTTTCTGATAAAGTCATTTTAAATATGACGAAGGAAGAAGCAGAAAAAATTCTTTTATTACAAAAAAGAAAAAAATTTATCCAACAACATAAAGTATCCCCTCAATTAGAAAATGCCATCTTATCGGGAACTATAAAAGAAGGCATGACTAAAGATATGGTTCTTGCTTCATGGGGCAATCCTTACAAAAAAGAAAATAAAAGTAAAAGATATATGTTCCCTTACCTATGGCACTATAAAAAAAATGGCAAACATTATATTTTATATTTTAATAAAAAAGGAATTTTAAAAAGTATTGTAAAACAATAAATAAATTTACAATGAAAAATTTTCTATTTTATATAATAGCCTTTATACCTAATACAAAAAATGGTTTAATTCGTCGTTTTTTCAAAAAACAGTTGGTTTTTAAGTGGATCTAATAAAATTGAAAGTTAGCAGCAGTAATTTTGAAGTATTTACATTTCATACGCTGCTCTAAGTATCGGTTAGCAGGATAATTAATGTGTTTTTCTATCAGGTAACTTCCCTTTTACTATATGAAAGGAAGAAAAATATGAAAACAAAATCTATAGTTTTTATACTTCTTATTTTGAACTCCCTACCTTTATACTCATTTGCCAACACCTCCATATTATCAGGATTTTTTGATATAACATTCTCAAAAACATTTAAGAAAAATACTAAAAATTTCAACATGTCATCCAACCATTATGAATTTGGAACGGGTGGGGATATTAACAATAAATTTTCCTATGAAGTAAGTATAGCTATTGAGGGGGATGAAACAAATGCAGAAGGACTAATCACGTACAATGTAAACAAAAATTTTGAATTACATTTTGGGATATTTGATATACCAACTGGGATTGATTATTACTATCTGGACGCACCTGTCAATAAATTTATAACTACCACTAATATTACCAATATCTTTTATGACGGCGGATGGACAGAATATGGAATATTAGCAGAATATCATTCCCCAAATTTAAATTTTAAAAGTTTTGTTGTAAATAGCCAATTTGATAAAATAGCATTCGGTACAAATATAGAATTTTATTTCTATAATAAATCTTTTTTTGAAATAAGTTATAATAAAGATTCTGATAGCTCAGGAGATAATTATATTTATAATATCAATACTGGCGTAAATCTTAATTATAATGATTTTGTTTTTATAACTGAATTTTCAAAACAAAAAATACAAAATATAATTCCCTCCGATAAAGTATATGAAAATAATAAAAACGGCTTTTATTTCACATTAATCTATAATAATTTACTAAAAAACATAACTGATAAAGTTCTTTTTGCAGGAATTAGATATAATTCAAAAATAAAAGAAAAAAATAAAATAGAAAATATTGAAGAGCAATATAATCACAAATCAACTATCTCATTTTTAGCTGGATACGAAATAAAAGAAAATTCTTTAATAAAAATTGAATATTGTTCTCACAATAGTGATAATATATTATTAATGCAAATTGCTGTTTCTTTTTAATAATAAAAACCTCCTGAAAAATAAAAATTCAGGAGGTTCAAATTTTTTAAAACTACACTTTTTCCAACTACACAAAAATTATATTATTTCTATCAAATCTTGATTTCTCTTTACATTTTCATTTTCTTTAACGAATATAGTTTTTACCGTTCCATCTTTTTCTGCTGTTATATGATTGCTCATTTTCATAGCTTCGAGGATTAAAACAGTATCTCCTTCTTTCACTTTACTTCCCTCTTTAACCAATATTTTCTTTATTATACCGGGAATAATAGCTTTTATTATATTTGGATCTTCTTTTATATATCTTTTTCTATATTTAAATTTTTTAGTTAAATATGTTTTATATTCTGTAAAATCTATATTTATTTTATCCATATTCTTCTCTTCCTTTAAAATGGTGGAACACCATGTTTTTTATTTGGTCTTGCTATTTCTTTCGTTTTGGCTATAGTTAAACTGTGGATCAATGCTGCTCTTGTTTCTTCTGGTTTTATCACAGCATCAATATAACCATTTGATGCTGCTACATAAGGATTAGCAAATTTTTCAGAATATTCTTTAATTTTCTCCTGTCTAGTTTTTTCCGGATCTGGAGAATTCATTATTTCTTTTCTAAAGATAATATTAGCAGCGCCTTCTGCTCCCATCACTGCTATTTCTGCAGTTGGCCAAGCAAAGACAAAATCTGCACCCAGATGTCTGGAACTCATAGCTATATAACCGCCACCATATGCTTTACGCAATATCACAGTAAGTTTAGGAACTGTAGCCTCACTATAAGAATAAAGCAATTTAGCACCATGCCTTATAACTCCACCATGTTCTTGATCTATTCCAGGTAAATATCCTGGTAAATCAACAAGGGTAAGTATTGGAATATTAAAAGAATCACAAAATCTTATGAATCTTGAGGCTTTATCTGCAGAATCTATATCTAAGACTCCTGCTAAATACATAGGCTGATTGCCTACTATACCTATTGTTTCACCATTTAATCGTGCGAAACCGATTACTATATTTTTAGCCCATCGTTCCTGAACTTCTAAAAATTCAGAATCATCTACAAGACATTTTATAATATCTTTTATATCGTATGGTTGATTAACCTGTTCCGGAATTATATTTTCTATTTCCAATTTTGTTCTTGGAGGTTTTGGAGCAACGGATGGAGGAGTTTCCCTATTACTTTTAGGCAAATATGATAACAATTTTTTTATCTGTAAAAAACACTCTTCTTCTGATTCTGCATAGAAATGAGCATTTCCTGTTATTTCTGTTTGAACTTTAGCGCCACCTAAATCTTCCATTGATATTTCTTCACCTAATACTGCTTTTATTACCTCAGGGCCAGTGATAAACATTTTAGAAATTTTATCAACCACAAATACAAAATCTGTCAATGCAGGAGAATATACTGCCCCACCAGCACACGGGCCTAATATAACAGATAATTGCGGAATAATACCAGATGCTAATGTATTTCTATAAAATATTTCACCATAACCTGCCAACGAATTTACACCTTCCTGTATTCTTGCGCCGCCAGAATCATTTATGCCAATCAATGGCATACCATAGTTCATGGCAAAATCCATAATCTTTGTTATTTTTTTAGCATGCATATACCCCAAAGAACCACCTGCAACAGTAAAGTCCTGTGCAAATATAGCAACCGGCCTATGATTAACCATCCCTGTACCTGTGATAACCCCATCTGCAGGCAATTGCTTTTTATCCATATTAAAATCCGTACATTTGTGTTCTACAAATAAATCCGTTTCATTAAATGTTCCTGGATCCAGTATCTTTTCTATTCTCTGCCGTGCTGTTAATTTTCCCATAGACAACTGCTTTTGTATTGCTTTTTCACCACCGCCTCTTAAGACATTACCCATTCTACCTAAAAAATCATAAATTTTTGTTTTTATTGACATATCTCACCTCTCTGCTTGGTCTTTTTTTAATATATAAAAACATTTTCTTAACAAATGCAAGTCTAAATAAAAATTTTCATCTATTTTTTTGATTTTTATTGAAATTAAAATAATATATTTGCAGGAATTTATTTCTACTAAAAATAGTTAAAAATATTGTTTTTATAATCAATTGATAGTTTTTACATTATTTAAAAAAACCATTGACATTATACTTATTTTTTTTAAATTATATTAAAATCTCAAGTCTCAAGTTATCAAAATGGAGTAGCTTTATGGATAAAGTAAAAGAAAAAACAGGTATATCAAGAGATGAAGCTTTAGAATTATTAAACAAATATATAAAAAATCAAAATATGATTAAACATTGTCTTGCTACAGAAGCTGTTATGCGTAAACTCGCAAAACATTTTGGAGAAGATGAAGATATCTGGGGCATTGCCGGACTATTACATGACGTTGATGCTGAAATTACTAAAGGAAATTTAAATATTCACACAAAAGAAGCTCAAAAAATTTTAAAAGAAGCTGGAGTAAAAGATTTCATTATAGAAGCTATAATGATGCATAATGAAGTAGCAACTGGTAAACCTCGTACTGAAAAATTTCATATTGCTTTAGCTGCTGGTGAAACAATAACCGGCTTAATTACAGCTACAACTTTAGTATACCCTGACAAAAAACTAAAAAGTGTAAAGCCTAAATCTATCGTTAAAAGAATGAAAGAAAAAGCTTTTGCTGCAAGTGTTAATAGAGATATTATACGAGAGTGTGAAAAAATAGGCATTCCTCTTCCCGATTTTGCAAAAATGTGCTTAGAAGCTATGTGTGAGATAGATGAGGTTTTAGGTTTAGCATAAATGAAAATTTTTCTTTTTTTGTTTCTATTCTGCATTTCTATTTTTGCGGAGTTCCAAATCGGTGATAAAGCTATTTATTCACGATATTTTATAATGATAACAGGTATTGAAAATATTAAACTTTTCAATATTTTAAATATTCACAATAAAATAGCAACTATTTCCGACGTACATTCAAAAGCAAAAATAAATACTCATATATCTTCACTTCAACCAATCTTTGAATTAGACAATATTTTTAATGATAGAACATTAAAAAAATTTACAAAAGTCTACAATATCTCAAAGATAAAAACTGTGGGCATTGAAAGTATGGATGTTTTTGGTCATTTTGATGATTCAACAGATTATACAGGACAAAGATATAAACTTTTTGTAATAACAGAAACAGAGCAAGCTGAAAGTTTAATTATAATAGATACATTCCACTTCTTTAATAAGATTCAGATATTTGGTCTCAATGATGGAAAACCAGATTTTTTTGAGCTAAAAGGAGATTTTATAAATAAAAAAGATTCTTCTTTCCCAGAATATTCAATTTTATATGAAATATTTTTGAAAATTGATGCTTTAAAATTACTGAAAGATGAACGGCTAAAATATGAAATGAGGAGGTAAAATTAATGAATTTTAGTGTTCTAATAAGCGGCGGAGCCGGATATATCGGAAGCGCTACTGTGAAATATTTTTTAGATAAAGGCGCAAGTGTTGTTGTAATAGATAATTTAGTAACAGGTCATATAGAAGCAATCGATAAAAGAGCAATTTTTTATGAAGGAGATTTTTCTGATAAAAATTTAATAGAATTGATTATAAAAAGACATAATATAAATAGTGCAATGCATTTTTCTGCTTTTGCTTTAGTCGGTGAATCCGTGGAAAATCCTGCAAAATATTATGAAAATAATGTGGCTAAAACAATAATATTTCTTGAGACTTTAGCGAAAAATAATGTCAAATATTTTATATTTTCTTCTACTGCGGCAACTTTCGGCATCCCGGACCGTATGCCTATTGATGAAACTTTTGAACGGAAACCAATAAATCCATATGGTAGGTCTAAATTGATGGTAGAAGAAATACTAAAAGATTTTGCTAATGCTTATGATTTTCACTATGGAATATTAAGATATTTTAATGCTTGTGGAGCTCTGGATGATATTGGAGAAGATCATAATCCAGAAACACATATTATACCAAATATTATAAAAACAGCTCTTGATGAAAATAAAGTCTTCAAAATTTTCGGTAATGATTATCCTACAAAAGACGGCACATGTGTTAGGGATTATATTCACATAAAAGATCTGGCAAGTGCTCATTATTTAACATTAGAATATATTATGAAAAATAATAAAAGTGAAGATTTCAATTTAGGAAATGGGAAAGGATTCTCCAATCTCGAAATATTACATGCAGCAGAAAAAGTTATTGGTCAAAAGATAAATTACGAATTTACTAATAGAAGGCCTGGCGATCCTCCTGTGCTTATTGCCTCATCTAAAAAAATCAACAATCTATTAGGCTGGAAGCCCGAATTTGATTCAATTGAAAAAATTATAGAATCTGCCTATAAATGGCATAAGAAGTATCCAGAAGGATATAAAAAATAAATGGAGTATTATATATGTTAAAAAATATCTTTTCAAAAATTTTCAAACCAAAATCTCAAAGAGACGTTCAAAAATTTCTTCCTATTGTAAAACAAATTAATGAGGTTTATGAAACATTACACGATTTGACAGATGAACAGCTCAGAGGAAAAACAGACGAATTTAAAAACAGATTGTCAAAAGGTGAGACATTAGATGATTTGTTGCCAGAAGCTTTTGCTGTTGTCAAAGAAGCTTGTAGAAGGCATGTTGGAAAATCATGGCAAGTAAGAGGAATAGAGCAAACATGGAATATGATCCCTTACGATGTACAACTTATTGGCGGAATAGCTTTACATAAAGGAATGATTGCTGAAATGGCAACAGGTGAAGGAAAAACATTAGTTGCTACCATGCCTTTATATCTTAATGCACTAACTGGTAAAGGAGTTCATCTTGTAACTGTAAATGATTATTTAGCACAAAGAGATGCTGAATGGATGGGCAAAATATATGAATTTCTTGGTCTTTCTGTTGGTGTTATTATTACCAATATGGAACCTCAGCAAAGGAGAGAAAACTATAATAAAGATATAACCTATGGTACAAATAATGAATTTGGTTTCGACTATCTTAGAGACAATATGGCTATATCAAAAGAAGATGTTGTTCAACGCGGATTTTTTTATGCTATTATTGATGAGGTAGATAGTGTATTAATTGATGAAGCAAGAACTCCTCTTATTATATCAGGACCAGTACCTCAATCAACACATAAGTATTATGAACTAAAACCTGCTGTTGAAAGATTGGTCAATCAACAAACAATATTAGTTAATAAATTTGTTCATCAGGCTCGCGAACTTTTAAATAAAGATAATCCTTCTGATAAAGATATCTATAGAGCAGGTGAGTTACTATTAATGGTTCAAAGAGGCGCTCCTAAAAATAAACAATTAATGAAATTATTAAAAGAACCTGACATAAAAAAATTAGTTACCAAAGTAGAAAATGATTATTTACGAGATAAAAAGATGCATCTTTTAGATGAAAATTTATATTTTGTGATTGATGAACGCGCCAATACCAGTGATTTAATGGAAATGGGACGAGAAAAATTATCACCTAAAGATGATCCGGAATATTTTGTTTTACCAAATATAGAAGAAGAATTATCAATGCTGGAAACTGCTAATATTCCTGAAGAAGATAAAATAAAAAAACGTGAAAAATTAATGAAAAACTATGCGGAAAAAAGCGAAAGACTTCATAATATAAGTAATTTGCTTAAAGCTTATGCTTTATTTGAAAAAGATGTTGAATATATTGTTCAAGATAATAAAGTTATTATAGTTGATGAATTTACTGGAAGATTGATGCCCGGGAGAAGATTCTCTGATGGATTACATCAGGCATTAGAAGCAAAAGAAGGTGTTAGAATTGAACGGGAAACTCAAACTTTTGCAACAATTACATTACAAAATTATTTCAGAATGTATGAGAAATTAGCTGGTATGACAGGTACAGCTATAACTGAAGAACAGGAATTCTGGGAAATTTATAAATTATCAGTAATGACTATACCTACAAATAAGCCTATCCGCAGAGTAGACTACAATGATGCTGTCTATAGAACAAAAAGAGAAAAATATAATGCTATAGTCCAGGAAGTAATTAGACTTCACAAACAAAAACAACCTGTGCTTGTTGGTACTGTCTCAGTTGAAGTTTCCGAAATTTTAAGTAGATTACTAAAAAGAGCTCATATACCACATAATGTTTTAAACGCAAAACATCATCAAAAAGAAGCAGAAATTGTATCAAGAGCAGGGCAGCCTGGTGCTGTTACTATTGCAACAAATATGGCCGGTCGTGGTACTGATATTAAACTGGGTGAGGGCGTTGTAAAATGTAAAGAATGCTGTATAAATTCTAAAGAAAAAAACTGGCAAGGCGAATGTGTCGCTGACCCTAAAGAATGTAAAAAAAATGTACCTTGCGGGCTCCATATAATTGGTAGTGAACGTCACGAAAGTAGACGAATAGATAGACAGTTACGCGGTCGAAGTGGTCGTCAAGGCGATCCTGGTTCATCTCGTTTCTTTGTCTCATTAGAAGATGATTTAATGAGATTATTTGGCTCTGATAGATATACAAATGTTATTAAAAGACTAAATCTGGAAGACGGAGAAAGAATTGAACATCCATGGATTACAAAATCTATTGAAAGAGCTCAAAAAATGGTAGAAGCCAGAAATTTTGAAATTCGTAAACACCTATTAGAATATGATAATGTAATGAACCAGCAAAGATCAATTATTTATAAAAAAAGACGTGAAATTCTATTTTCCGAGGATTTAACAAATTTCATTCAAGAAACAATTGAAAATGTCATTTGGGACAAAATTGAAATTTATACTGATCCAAAATCCTATGCTGATGAATGGGATATAGCTTCTCTGGAAAGTGAATTATTTAATATTTTTTCTTATCCTTTTAAAATAAATCTTGATGATTTCGAAGAAATAAACCAGGAAAAGCTTGCAGAATATCTAATCAAAAAAGCAAACGATTTATATTCAAAATATACATTAATCATCCCTCCTGATAAAAGAGTAGAAATAGAAAGAATGATCCTATTAGGGACAATTGATAATCTATGGAGAGAGCATCTGTATGCAATAGATTCCTTAAAGGAAAGTATTGGTTTACGAGCTTATGGGCAGAAAGATCCAATAATAGAATACAAAAAAGAAAGTTATAATATGTTCCAGGAATTAGTTCAAAAAATAGATGAAATTTCTCTTAAAAATTTCTTTAGATTAGAAATAGAAATTGAAGCTGCTCCAACCCATATGGAATATGAACACCAAAACGGACTGGTATATGATATGTCGCATGTAGCACAATCTCAAATAGCAAATCAAGAAATACAGCAACAACAGCAAGCCCAACAACAAATAGTAACACCCAAATTACAGCCTATAAGAAGACAACAGCCCAAAGTTGGTCCAAATGATCCATGTCCATGTGGTAGCGGGAAAAAATACAAAAAATGTTGTGGCAGGATTACAAAATAAATGAATAACACAAAACTATATGCTGATTTACATATTCATTCTATATATTCTGATGGAACCCATACTATAAAAGATATTATAGAATTAAGCAAAAAAATAAATTTATCGGCAATATCTATAACTGACCATGACACAATTGATGGAATTGAACCAGCTATGGAATATATAAAAAAGTCAAATATAGATATAGAGCTTATTCCAGGCACTGAACTTAGCACAAAATATAAACATCTTGACATGCATATTCTGGCATATTCCTTTGACTATAAAAATAAAGAGTTTCTCAATATTCTACAATTCTACAAAGATAAACGTAAATCAAGAGCAGAACAAATTATTGCCAAACTAAATCAGCTTGGTTATGAATTAGAATTCGAAAAAGTAAAAGATATGGCAAATGGAGGAAGCATTGGCCGCCCTCATATAGCACGAGCTCTCGTAGAATCTGGCATGGCTCCAAATATAACTTATGTCTTTGATAACCTAATAGGTTATCATAAACCAGCATATATTCCCAAAGAATTAATGACTCCACAATATGCTATAGATATTATCCATAAAGCTGGTGGAATAGCTGTTCTTGCTCATTCTGGAAATTATTTAACAGAAGCTATGTTAAAAGAATTATTAAGTTATGGATTAGACGGTATTGAAGTATATCATCCAAATCATGACGACCAGACAACCTTTAAGCTTTTACAAATAGCTAAAAAATATGCTCTATTTATTACTGGCGGTTCTGACAGCCACGGTCTGGCAAAAAATGACACCTACATCGGCTATATTAAATTGCCTTATGTATACTACGAAAAACTAAAGCAACATAACTTAAAAGCTACCCAATAATTATGAAAAGGCGTGATTTTTTAAAAAAAAGTACAAAAGCCCTTACATTACTTCCATTTTTAAATTTTTTATCTTTTGGGCAGGATAATAAACAGAATAATAATAAAATACCTCCTTCAGAAAATGAACAACAAGAAGAGAAAATTGATTTCTCATTTGAAAATATAACTTTTGATAATATTAATAAAATTTTAACCAACCTATACGAGAAACAAATGCTAAAAGGAAGATTATTCCTATTTAAACCATACTTATTGGAATTTTCTTCTGATGGCACTTATATCTCTGATATAAAAGCCTATGAGAAATTTAAATTCTTCCTTTTCTATAAATCCAGATTTAATTCTTTCTTATTACATTATGACAATTTAGATACTGAGAAAATAATAAAAAAAATTGACAACCTTTATTTTTTAAATAAAGATATACAGAAATTAGCTCGTGTTAATAACAGCTCCATTAAAAATAACAATAAAAAACGAACTATCCCAAAAATTCCAAATGATGAAGATAATGAATTATTAAAAAAATCAAAAAAAGTTCTAATAACCTATAAAGAACAAAAAGATTATAGACAAAAACCAATAAAAGAATTTATCACAAATTTTACAATTGAAGAGAAACTTAAAGTTATATCAAAATTTAATAGTTTCAAACAAAGGTTATTAGATAAAAATGTTAATATATCTTATAATTGGCGAGAATCTTCCTATGAATTCTCAAACTGGTACCTTAATGGTAAATATATGTCTGATTATACACAATCATGGGGATTCCAGATTAGATTAAAAACAGATAAAATGGAATATTTTAAATCCTTTGGCGGTGTGGAAAATATAGCTGATTTTATTAATTTATCCGGTAAAGAAATGGAAAATTTATTTAT
>Ga0164318_10000246_pt1 | contig 37707 bp, 36 predicted proteins | sample GuaBasSedimGuay9_FD_113734 | JGI IMG/M metagenome (GOLD analysis project Ga0164318, IMG submission 113734) | Subseafloor sediment microbial communities from Guaymas Basin, Gulf of California, Mexico - Guay9, Core 4571-4, 0-3 cm | ecosystem: Environmental > Aquatic > Marine > Hydrothermal vents...
AGTCCGTACTTAATATGATTGAGAGGGCACTTGAGAAGGAAGATCATAAAATCTATTCCTTTTCATCCGGGCAGGAAGGAATTCGTAAGATCTCATTTATAAATCCGGATGTTGTAATAACAGATATTAAAATGGATGAACTGAGTGGTTTTGATGTTTTACATAAGGTGAAAGAAATAAGTCCTGAAATTAATGTGATATTAATTACTGCATATGCATCAGTAGATACTGCTGTTGAAGCACTCAGAAGTGGCGCTTTTGATTATCTTATTAAGCCGTTTAAAATTGATGAGTTGCGCTTGGCGGTTAAACGTGCTTTAAGTGAGAAAAAGATTGCCAGTGGTATGAATGCTCCTACTTTTTCACACAAGGAGATTGTGGGAAAAAGTGCTAAGATACTGGAAGTTAAAGAGTTAATTAAGCGTGTCTCTCGAACAGATAGCACTGTACTTATTTATGGTGAAAGCGGCACTGGAAAAGAATTGGTGGCACAGGCTATTCATGCTTGTTCTGAAAGGGTTAGAAAACCCTTTGTTAGTATTAACTGCGCGGCTTTGCCTGATAATTTATTGGAAAGCGAACTTTTTGGGTATGAAAAAGGTTCGTTTACCGGTGCGATTAGAACGAAAATAGGACTTCTTGAATATGCTGAAGGGGGATCGTTATTTCTTGATGAGGTTGGCGAGACATCGTTAAACATACAGGTTAAATTGCTACGTGCATTACAGGAGAGGGAGATAAAGCGAGTAGGGGGGCTGAAGGATATTTCCGTTGATGTGAGAACTATTGCAGCTACGAGTAGAAATTTAGAAGATGAAGTTAAACGGGGGACATTTAGAGAGGATTTATTTTATAGGTTGAATGTAATTCCTATTTTTGTACCAACACTTAAAGAGCGTAAAGACGATATAGGTTTGTTAATAAAACACTTTATTTCAGTTTATAATGAAAAGATGAAAAAAGATTTGCGTTTTACACCCGATGCTTTTCATGATTTTTATCATTATGATTGGCCGGGAAATGTTCGGGAACTTGAAAATTGTATAGAGCGTATTTTTACTCTTTCGGAAGATAAAACAGTTACCAAAGCAATGGTTGAGCATTATTGGGGAAAGAGTATTGTGGCCGGATCGGATGATACTAAAGCGTCTACTTCTTCACTGAGGCGAAAAACAGCTTCAATCGAGAGGGAGTTAATTGTTCGATCATTACGAGAGACTAAAGGTAATAAGACTAAAGCCGCAAAATTGCTTAATATCAGCAAGCAGAATTTTCAATATTATTTAAAAAAATTCAAATTGATGTAAAAAACCGGTTGCACCACCTCGTAGGTGGTACAACCGTACCACCTACGAGGTGGTGCAACCGGTAGGGTATTCTCTAACTGGGTAAAAATATTTTTTACCATATGTTAAAAAAATGACATTTTTTTACATTTTTTACTATTTTATGATGAATTAATAAATATGTAAGACGTTTCTTATAAATGACTTATGGCTTTAAGCTCAAATATTGATAATTGGCATTTTATTTGTATTAAATATAAGGTGGAAAACAAAAAAACTTTAAATAACTTTTAAGCATTATAAAAATGAAGGGAAAGGAGGAAGCAAAATGAAATTACGCAACAGAAGAGGTTTTACACTGGTTGAAATTATGATTGTTGTTGCTATTATTGGTTTATTAGTAGCAATTGCAATCCCGAACCTTTTACGTGCACGTTTAAGTGCAAATGAAGGAGCGGCAGAAGGAACGACACGTACACTTATTACAGCTATTGAGAATTACAGATCTGACCAGAATCCGCCGACTTATCCGCCAAATTTGGCAGCTTTAAATGCAGCAGCACCACCTTATGTAGATAATGTTCTTGGTCAGGATCCTGCAACAAAACAGGGATATACTTATATTTATGCTTTTGTGAATGCAGCTCAGTACACCCTAAATAGTAACCCAGCTAATCCTGGTGTTACAGGAAATAATTTTTATTTTGTTGATGAGTCAGGAGTGATTCGTGTTGCTCAGGGTGCAGCGGCCGGGCCAGCTAGTCCTCCGCTACAGTAGTAGTATTTTGTAATGATTTATACACTGCCTCTCATAATGTGAGGGGCAGTGTAATTTTCTTTTTTTGTTGAAGTGATTTAAAATAGTTTAAAAAAATGAAAACCTCGATGATAGAAATGACGAGGTTTTTTGAAATAAACGATAAAGATGTCAGGATACATCACGGTGGAGAAGTGATTAAAGGGAAGTAAAGCTTCTTCAGCGGGGCAAACCATTTGAAAAAATGGGACTTCGTTCTGGTTTCAGACTTTGATTGAAACTATTACGAACCGGTAAAGGCTGAGAAAAAAAGGTCAAGGCCGGGCAAAACTTAAGAACCTAGAGGTCAGGATGTAAGGAAAAAAAAGGATTTAAATACCTGGCTATGGTAGTCAGTTGCCGAATAAGAAAAGTAAGTTTTGTAGCCTATTTTTTCAAATAGGCTATTTTTATTTCAGGACGAAATAACCCCGCATAAAACAGGATGTTTTGCTTATGCGGGGTAAATGAACAGGAGGTGCGCCTTAATATCTCATCGTGAGATACGGCGCATTCACCACATCGTGTGGTGAAAAATAACCCCGCATAAAACAGGATGTTTTGCTTATGCGGGGTAAATGAGCAGGATGTGCGACTTAATATCTCATCGTGAGATGAGGCGCATTCACCACATCGTGTGGTGAAAAATAACCCCGCATAAAACAGGATGTTTTGCTTATGCGGGGTAAATGAGCAGGATGTGCGCCTTAATATCTCATCGTGAGATGAGGTGCAGGGATGAATTGTATCTAAGAGAGGTAATTTATTATGAGGATAACAATTACAAAAGCATCAAAAAAGATTATGAATAATAAAGGGCTTACTTTAGTCGAACTTCTTGTTTCATTATTGATTATTGTAATTACATCTGCCGGTGCTTTACAAGCAATTTATGCAGCTAATATACTATCTATTGAATCAAAAGAGACTACCATAGCCATGAATGATGCTCGTGCTGTATTAGAAAGAGTAAAGATTACATCATTATCGTTATTACCATCGAATACAACAGTAAATGCGAATACCATTTGGGCGGATCTTGCAACTTTCATTAGTAATAATTTGGATAGTGAACAAGTATTAGTCACAGGTGGAGACGGAATTTCATTGAGACAAATTACGGTTACAGTCAATTGGACTGGGCCACGTAATAAACAGAAAAGCGTGCAATTTACAACATTGAAAAGTTTTTTTAACGGATAGGCGATTAATATGAAATTTAAAAAGATATTATTAATATTAAACGGGTTAAAGCATAAGGGATTTATCCAGCCCTTTCTGGCTACTAAGGGGAAAGAAAGAGCTGGATTTACCCCGCCCTTTCTGACTACTAAGGGGAGAGAAAGAGCGGGGTTTATCCCGCCCTTTTTACAACTTAATGGTCAAAAAAGAGCGGGATTTACCCTAGTAGAACTTATGGTTTCTGTTTTGATTTTTACCATAATGACTGCAATGGTTTTGGTTATAATTTCTTCGGCAAGTACAACATATCATAGTGCTGATGCTAGAATTATAACTCAGCAGGATATGAGAAAAGCTCTTGCTGTAATGATACACGAGATAGCGGAAGGGAACCAGTATAGATGTTACATTCCGGCTGCAGATCCAACTCAGATTATTTTTCAAATACCAATTAGGGTTTTTGACGGAGGACCGTTAGACGGACAGACTGTTGATGAACGGAATAATATTATTTTTGGGGCACGTTCAATGCCAACTACTAATCCAGATGGGTATCAGGATTATGCGATACAGTATTTACTTCAGCCAAATAATGATTTAAGTAATTCAAGCAGTTTAATCAGAAGAGTCCTGGATAGCTATCCAGGAGGTAATCAGGTGGGTAATGATATTGTAATATCTAATTGGATTAATAGCATTAATTTTACAAAAGCTGGAAAAACATTGTCGGTTAACGTTTCGACAATTAAAAATAATAAATTTGGCAGGGATGTCCAAGTAAACGGCAATTTTGGAATTACACTAAGAAATTAATAATAGGAGAAGAGTTATGAAACATCGTAATGAAAAAGGCTTTATGCTCATTGCAACTTCTTTTCTTATTGTCGTTTTGACAGCTTTTTCAGCTATGACTCTTTTCAGAAGTATTAATGAAGCTAAGGCAGTTGAACGAGAGGTGGATAGGCTCAAGACTTATTGTGCGGCAGAAGCTGGCTTACAGGGGGCATTTAGTGAGATAGCAGGGACATCCTATATAGGATATATAAATACGTCGGATTATGGGCCAACGGATTTATATATGAATGGAGAAAAAGTTTCTGATTGCCACGCGACAAAAATGTTGGTATCTGATAATTGTGTTATAGTGCAGTCTACCGGCAATGGAATATATTCGACACGTTCATATGAAGCGAGGATTTATCTCGAATCACTTTTATCGAAATATTTTCTATTTACAGATTCAGAAGATTTTGCAACTGGCCAGTGGGCACAATATGGAACACCTTTAAAAGATCCTGTGACGGGCGAAGATGCTGTTGATGCAAACGGAAGGGTAAGAGTGGCAGAAGATGACTATGATCGTGCTTTGATGTATTTTAAAGGCAATTGGACCATTCAGGGTGAAAATGTTTCATTATATGGAAATGCCTATGCCGAAGGGAGTTTGGATATTAATTCTAATAAATCTTTGGATGCACATGGTGATACATATGTAGCAGGAGAATATATTGAAACAGGGGATTTAATTGTGGATGATACGTGGGATGACGGAGAAGATAAACATCCTTTAACAGAGGATGAACGTGAAGGAGAGTTGCCTACATTAGATTTTACTTTTTATCAAAATCATAATGCAATACCTTCTTTCGGTACTGCTGCAAATGCCCGCTATATTGAATTTATTGTTACAGCAGAAGGACAGAATGTAGTGAATGAATATAATAATAGTAATTATTCGAATTTGATAGCTTCATACAATATTCCAGATACATGTATTATTTATGTTAATGGTGATGCATATGTTAAAGGTACAATAAATGGACGTGTGTGTCTCGTTGCTTCTGATGATGTTCACATACAAGGGTCCCTGGAATATCAAGACACCGGATTTGCGGATCAAGGTCATTCAGCAGCATGGCTTGCTTGGGATAAAATTTATTATAATAATCCTGAAATGACTATATGCGGAATATTTTATGCTCATGGAATATCAAAATCTAATCCACATCATGATGCTGCTTATACAACAGAAGGAACTTATGATCCTGAAAGTAAACAATATATTAATGTTGTTGGTAATCGTATTATGAAAGGCAATACAAATCTAGGACATTATGCACATCGACTCTATACGTGGGATCCTTATTTACGTAAATATCCCCCACCTGGACTACCTGTTACTGCTATGGTTGCTTCTGTGAGGGAAATTTAATATTACAAGAGAGGGGGGAGTCAGCCATGAAATTTTCTAATAACAGTAAAGGCATTATGCTGATTTCTACTGCATTTTTTATAACTGTTTTGGTAGGTATTTTAGCAATATTTATTAGTAGAAGCATATATGAAACAAAAGCAGTAGAGCGGGAAGTTGACCGTATAAAGGCATATTGTGCTGCGGAAGCTGGTTTTCAAGGTGCTTTGAGCCAGATAGGAACACAAAGTTATACTGGTTTTGTTAATACATCAGGTTATTCAGGTACTTTATCAATCGGTTCAGAGCAGGTTGCTACGTGCGTTGCCACTACAACATCAGAAAATTCGGATTTTGTTATTATTCAGTCTACTGGTACGGCAAGTTACACAACTCGTTCTCTTGAGGCCAGAGTATTTTTGGACTCTAATCTTTCAAAATATTTGGTATATGCAGATACTCCTTCATTTGGATCAGGTACTAATGCGCAGTATGGCGAGCCTTTGACAGACCCTGATACCGGAGAAATTGTTTATGATGCAAATGGAAGGGAACGAGTAGCTGAAGATCCTCTTGATCGGGCAATGATGTATTTTACGGGGGATTGGGTTGTAAGCGGTACGAATGTAAATATGTACGGAGATGTGTATGCTGAAGATGATTTAATTGTTAATTCCGGTCAAGATGGAGATGTACATGGTGATACGGCTGTAAAGGATCAATATACAGAGAATGGCTCTCTTATTGTTGACGATACCTATGATGATGGGGAAGATAAAGGAGTAATGACACCCGATATGGAAGATTCATTAAATGCAATTAACCTTGATTTCTATGCAAATCATAATAGTATTCCAGCATTTGGTGCGGCTTCACAGAGTCGGTATATTGAATTTGTTGTTTCTGCGGATGAAACTCACACAATTGTTAATGAGTATAATGATAGACAGTATACATCACTAATAAATACCTATGATTTGCCTACAACAGGTATTGTATATGTTAATGGTGATGCTTATGTTAGGGGTACTATAAAAGGGAGGGTCAGTATTGTCGCTTCCGATGATATATTCATTCAAGATTCATTAGAATATGCAAATGGATTGAATCATGCAAATGCAAGCGACGCGGCAGCCTTTTTGGCACGGGATAAATTATATTTTTGCGGCAATCAAATGAATGTATGCGGGATATTTTATGCTGAAAGAACATCGAGTGATAATCCTGCGTTTGATTCTCGTTATAACACAAGTGGAGCTTATGATCCGAATTCGAAACAATATTTAAGAGTGAGGGGAAATCGAATTATTAACGGTAATACAAATTTAAGCTATTATGATGACCGTGCTTATATTTACGATTCATACTTAAAAAAGTTTCGTCCTCCGGGACTGCCGGTAACATCAGTAGTATCATTTGTGCGAGAAATATAAAATTAAAATTACAATTACAATAATATATTAAGCTATATAAAAAGAAGGGTGGTTGTTTTTTTGCTACATTAAAAAAGAAAGTTAGAAAAAAATCTAGCATATCTAAGTAAAATATAGTATAAATATCAAAGGTGGATTAAGGTGAATCATGAAAAAAAATAATATAATATTAATAATTGTTATATGTTTAGTACTGACTTTACTTTATTTTTTTATGCAACACCAAATTAAGAGCACCGAGACTTTATTAGAAAAGGCATGTCTTAATTCTTCACCTCCCGTAAAGAAGCCTCCAGCGGTTCCTGTTCAAAAAAAGAAACGTTCTATACAAAAATCTAAAGAGGTTTTGCAACATCATATAGAGGTCAATGATAATTTAGAAATTCCGCAAGATAAGGCTGAATCAGTTATGGTCGACTAATGATTCCGAGTTTTTTCTTTTAATCAAACAAGTTTATTTTATAATTAAAATGGAAGATATTAAGCAAAAAATTAATGGGGTAAAAGATAGTCTGGGTGAAATTAAAAAAAATCCTAAAAATATTGCGAATAAAGTATATGATTTTATAAAAAAATCTAGCTTTTTTTGGGGTCCCCAGCAGAACGATATCGGAGTAAGTATCGGTCATCAAAATATTATTGCCGTTGAATTGGATAAAACTCAGGAAGTTCCTCATATTAAAAGACTTGCAGTGCATGAGATTACACAAGAAAGTGCTGATATATCCGAAATACTTCGCCAGATGTTTCATGATGCAGGATTTAGTAATAATTGTATAAATACCTCGCTTTCTGGTAAATCTGTTATTGTTCGTTTTATTAAATTTCCCAAAATGAATAAAAAAGAACTTAGAAGTGCCCTTGCTTTTGAAGCTGAAAAATATATACCATTCGATATTAATGACGTGTATTTGGATTTTGATATATTAGATTCTGATACTGCTTCAAAAAAATATCTTGATATTGCTCTTGTGGCAGCAAAGAAGGATGCTGTTCACCAGTTATTGTCTAATTGTAAGGATGCTAACTTGTCTATTAAAGTAATCGATAATGACTCTTTTGCATGCTTCAATTCTTTTCTTGCCGCATATCCTGAGGAAAAAATGAAAACAACGGCTTTGATTAATATAGGTGCCAAGCTTACTAACCTTATGATTGTTTATCAAGGTTTGCCAGCATTTAGTCGTGACTTATATTTTGGCGGTGACGATATAACATTAGGGTTAAGTAAAAAGTTACAGGTTGACATTAAAGAGGCTACAAAGTTAAAATACAATTTAAAAACTACTAAGAATGCAAATATTAAAACAGCAATAAGTGAAATCCTTCATTATTTGATGACCGAGATTAGGCTGTCGTTTGATTATTTTGAAACTCAAACACAGAAGGAGAAAAGAAGCGTAGAGGATATCTACATTATCGGAGGATCTTCACAATTAGAAGGTTTGGTTGAATTAATTGAAGAAACGCTTAAGATAAAGACTGTTCATTTTGAGCCTTTGCGTTGTATTATTTTGGATGATTCTGTTGATAAAAAACTTATAAAACAATACGAAGCCAGTCTTGCGGTTCCAATTGGTTTAGCTATCAGATAAGTAACAAATGCATGATTCATATTAATCTCCTACCGCCAGAGGAATTAAAGAGTATTAAATTTCGCCAAAGGAAAATACCCATCATTCCTTTCCTCATCATTCTTTTCTTTTTAATGTTTATTTACTGGGTTGGAGTCATATTTTCGATATCTTATTTAAAAGCAAAAGTTTATAAAAACAATGCAAAAATTCAGGCCATTGCTCCGCGTAAAACTGAGGTTGACATTATGTGGGATGAGCTTCACAATGAGCTTCTTGTTAAGAAGCAATTTATTGAAGACATTATAGTTAGGCCATTAGAATGGGCGCAGGTACTTAATATTATCAGTGATTTTGCCTCACAAGGTATATGGTTGAATAGCTTAGAGTTAGAAAGAAAAGATAATGTCTGGCTGCTTACTTTTAAGGGCTTCGCGAAACCTGTAACTTCTCGTTCAATGATTAAAGATATTGGCAATTATGTAACAAATGTAAAGGATAATATCGAGGCAAGTGTGCTTGAGAAAGTGACTGCTAAAGAAGCACTTAAGGATTTTATCGAGGTTACTACAACAACAAAACGTAAAAAGGCGGATAACCTTGAATTAACCGAGTTTATAACAACTTTTCAGATTGTAATATAATGAAATTTCCAAGTATAAATTTACAAATTTTAAAGTATTTTGACAAGATAACAATAAGAAACGTAATTATTTTATTAGCTATAATTATAATATTTGTAATGATTTGTCTAGTCCCTGCCGTTAAACATAACAAGGAGCTTGGTTTAAAATTCAGGAATTTAGAAAATAATTTAATCAGATCAGTCCGTAAAATAGATAATTTTTCTGAATTGCAAAAAGATAAGTCTGAAGTTGAAGCATTTGTAAAAAAGTATGAGGACAAGTTAATTCAAGAGAGGGAAAAGACAAGAATTATTGGTGATGTTTCGGATATAGCCAAAAAGTGCGGAGTTATAATAGTAAGTATGCGTCCTCGTTCTTATGACCATGAATTGCCTGAGAATTTTACTTCTTTTTATAAACCCTTCAAGTATGAATTAAAACTTGAGAGTTCATACCACAATTTTGGTAAGTTCCTTAATTTGTTAGAAAATTTTGATGTTATATTAAATATTGAAAGCCTAAAAATTGAACGTAATGAAGAAAATGAAAATATTCATCTGATAACTATTTTTTTAACGACATATGGAAAAGTCAATTGATTTTTTTTTAAAATATTTTATTGGTATTATTTTTTTAGGATTTTATTTTTTGTGTAGTTGTAATTTTTTGTTGGCAAATGAATCCAATTTCGTATATGATAGTAAAGGAAAAAGAGATCCGTTTATTTCACTTATTGGGAAAAAAGTAAAATTAACTGATGTCGACTTAATAGATTCTATTAAGGATGTAAGAGTCGAAGGTGTTATCATTGATCCTAAGAAGGGATCAGCCGCGATAGTTAACGGACAAATTTTATATATCGGTGATTATATGGGTGGTTTTAAGCTGGTTAAAGTAACTCACTATTACATTGTGGTGTCACGAGATGAAAAGGAATATAAATTACAGTTTAGAAGCGAAGAAGATGATAAATCAAGTAATTAAGATTTTATTTATTTAGGAGGTGTTTAATGGAAAAGAGATTTTTGCAAAATTCAGTGATTACTTTTATGAGTATAATATTTTTATTTATTACCCAAGCAGTTGTATTTGCACAAGATACTCCTTTAGCTATCGAGCAGGAAGGAGGTGGGTATGCTGAACAAATAACATCATCTTCCAATGGTTTTACTCAAGACAGTTCGGGTGAGATAACTCAAAATGTCACTTTAGATTTTAAAGATGCGGACATACTGCTTGTTTTGAGACTTTTGAGCCTAAAGAGCGGCGTTAATATCGTAGCAGGCCCTGAGGTGACAGGTACTGTAACTATCCGTTTGAACGATGTTGCATGGGATAAAGCATTGGACATTGTTTTAAGGACATACGGATATGTTTATGAACGTGACGGAAACATTATAAGAGTCTCTACAAGAGAAAATTTAGCTGCTGAGGAACTTGTTACTGAGACGTTTGTCCTGAATTATTCGACTGCTCAGGAAATATCCGATGCGATTGCAGAAATTATTTCAGAGCGCGGACGTATTAAGTCTGTGAATCGAACCAATATGGTTATTGTCACGGATATCGCTACAAATATTTATAAGATTGGAGAAATCATTAAACGACTTGACCGGCGCACTCCTCAGGTATACATTGACTCAACAATTATTCAGACTTCACAGAGTAATATACAGAACTTGGGAATTACGTGGTCAACAACGGCAAGTGTATCTGGAGCAGAGCGCGGTTTTACAGCTCCATGGAAAGTCAGGCACGGAGGAGATTATTGGGGTTTTAAGGATTTTTTTCCTACGGATGCTGTAGTTGAGGAAGGAGAGGAAGAGGACACTGATAGTCAGAATATTACTACCGGTACCATGGATTTTTCTACATTTACAGCAACATTAAATTTTTTGAAGTCATTTGCTACAACTAAAATTATTTCGAATCCGCGTATTGTTGTTTTAAGTAACCAGACTGCTAAAGTGCAGGTTGGTGAGGAAATTGGTATACCGAACTTTGAAAGAAATGAATCAACCGGAAGTGTAGAGGTGACAGGGTATGATACAAGAGACACCGGAGTTGTCCTTAATGTCATACCACATGTTAATGATGCTCATGAAATATTGGTTGAGTTAAAACCTGAAGTGAGTTCATTTGCTGGCTGGCAGGATGTTACTGATACTTTAGCTGCGCCAAATTTTAATACCATTCAGGCTGAGACACAGGTATTGATTAAAGACGGAGAGACAATCGCCATCGGAGGTTTAGTAAGGGATCGAGAATCCGGTACAAAAAAGAAGATTCCGTTTTTGGGGGATATTCCTGGTGTCGGACGGTTATTTCGTTCTGATGTAGATGACGAAGAAAATACAGAAAATGAAGAAACTTTATTTTTTGTAACAGTTACTATTGTTGATACAGAAGGTCAGCCGGAATATGGTACATTGTCTTAATGCCTAATATTTTAGTATAAAACATGAATGGACCTTCGTTTATCCCCCGAGTGACATCCCATAGCTTTTTTTCACAAAGCGAAGCAGGGATAAAGAAATGCTTTGCAAAAACCGATAGAAGTTTTACATCCCTGCATGCTTTCCATTTGTCTGCTGAGTTCGAAATGCCGGTGTCTAATCATAATTCTAAAAACACACAATATTTTAAAGGTTCTAGTGAAAGCAACCCTTCAAAAGGTATAAGGGTAGATATTAAGTTTTATAAAAAAGGGGAGCTTATATTTATTTCTCATCTTGATATGATGAGACTTTTTCTGAGAACATTTCGTAGAGCGGAAATTCCTTTATTGTATACTCGAGGGTTTAATCCGCGTCCAAAGATAAGTTTTGAGAGGGCTTTACCCTTGGGAGTTAAAGGAAGGAAAGAAAAGATGACAATTTTCCTTACCCAAAGAATTGAATTGAAAAACACAAAGAAAAAAATTAATAAATTATTACCAAAAGGGATACAGATAATAAAAATGGCATATAAATCAGTGAGGTAGTTTATTTCATGCAAAAAGTTATACTTATCAGCCAGGAGATCGGGGAAGTACGAGTTGCAATATTGGAAAATAATACATTAGAGGAATTTTTTATTGAAAGGCCTGAAGCGCTGAAACTTTGCGGGAATGTATACAAAGGGATTGTGAAAGCGGTTGTCCCCGGCATAGGCGCGGCTTTTATTCACTTGGGGATAGCAAAGGATGGTTTTTTATATTTAGAGGAGGAACCTGTGACTGATTTTGACGACTCGCCTGGGGGTTTTTGGGGTTTTAATTTTTTCCGGAAACCAAAAAAAATGCCTCATGACGATAAACTCAAATCAGGTCAGGAAGTAGTTGTTCAAATAGTGAAGGAACCTATACGCAATAAGGGGGCAAGACTTACCCGCCGTATTTCTATTCCTGCACGTTATGTTGTATTAATACCTGGGAGAAAAGAGCTTGGTATATCAAGGCGCATAGAGAATAAAAACGAGAGGCAGAGGATTAGGGATATTTTTAATGAAATTAATCTTCCTCAGGATGCCGGTTTTATTGTGCGTACTGCAGGGGAAGGAAAAAGCAAGAAAGAGTATATCCGTGACATTAAGTATTTGATGCAAAAATGGAAGCAGATAAGATACGAAATTAAAAAAAAGAATGCGCCTGCGCTTATTCATCAAGAGTTGGGTTTAATTGAACGTGTAATTCGGGATAATTTTACTGAGGATACATCTAAGATAATAGTGGATCGTAAAGATGTTCAGAATAAAGTTCAAAGATTTTTAAAGCTTTATTTACCCCATTACCGTGGCGGTGTGGACCTTGTGCGTGGTAAGAAATCATTATTTGATAAATATAAAATTGAACAGGAGATTGAGCGTACATTTCGACGTAAAGTTACTCTTGCTTGTAAGGGACATATAGTTATTGAACAAACCGAGGGTTTGGTTGCTATTGATGTAAACAGCGGACGATTTACTGGTGATTACAATCTGGAGGAGACTGCTTATAGAACAAACTGTGAAGCTGCACGGGAAATTGCCAGACAGATTCGATTGCGTGATATGGGAGGGATTATTATTATTGATTTTATTGATATGGATAATAAGGATCATCGTAAGAAGGTATATCGTATTCTTGAGGAAGCAGTAAAACGTGATCGAGCTAAAACACATATATTACAAATTTCAAGGCTTGGTCTTGTTGAAATGACCAGACAGCGTATGAGACCTTCCCTTGAAAGTGCCGTTTATGATATGTGTCCTTATTGTGAGGGGCGCGGAGTAGTCCGTTCTGTTATCACTATGTCGATTAAAACCATTCGGGAAATTCGAAAGGCATTAGGCGGACAGAGGAGAAAAACAGTTGAAGTTAAGGTGAATCCGCGTGTTGCTGAGCGTTTATTAAAGCAAGAGAGAAACAATCTGAGAAATATTGAAAAGGAACATAAAAGCAAGATTATCATTAATTCTACTCCGGAAATGCATATTGAAGATATACAAATTTCTAAGTAGAAAACGGAATGGTTTTCTTTTTGATTTTTGAAACTATTTTCTTAAAGCGTTTATCATTTCGGATATTTTGAAGATCCGGGTCTTTTTGTAAATGTTCAATATCTTCATATCCCAGTTCAACTGATTTCCTTAAGGCGTTGAATGCTTCGTTATGCATCTCGAGAAGGGCGTAACTGCAGGCCAGATTATAAAATACAGTTTCATCATTTTTTTTCAGTTTAATTAGTTTTCTATCTATCTCTAATCCCTTTTTATACTCACCAATTTTTGTATATGCGTCACCTAAAGCTATCATCACATCAGTAAAATCAGGGTGTTTAGCTAATAGTTTTTCGTAAAATCTGATTTCGAAAGAAAGAGATTCTGTAGCTTTCATTATTTTAAGATGCTGTTAAATTTAATATAATTAGTTTATTTTGCTTAATGATAACAAAACTAACTTTATATATCAATATACATATCTATAATTAACTATAAAACATCTTACATATAAAAACATCATAGTTTAATAATGAAAAATATAATTGTATCTTTCCCTTTTTAAAGATTGACTATTTTAAAAATAACAGGTATAATTTTGTAATTATCAATTTATTTAATATTTAACTTAAGGTTAATATTTATATATACTTACAAAAATGGTGTCAGACACCACTTTTAATTGGTGTCTGACACCATTTTTGAGATTGTTTACTTATTTTTTGTTTTAGACTACAATAATTAAATTAATTTAAATTATACACTCACAGATATAAAATTTTAGGGGAGGGGGGTATATGCCCAAGAAAACAAGGGTTAAAAAAAATAAAGTAAAAATTCCTCCTCACGAACGCAGACGTTTTGAACGTTTCTCATGTAAATGCCGCGTCCGTTATCAGATAACGATGGAAGGAAACCTTAGTGATTTAAATATTGCGGAGGGTAAAAACATTTCCCAGGCCGGGGTTTTGATTAATACTAATTATCCACTTCCTATTATGTCTACAGTTGCCATTGAGATTGACTCAGAGATTGTACAAAAGTTCATCAAACTTGATTTAATAAAAAATTATATCGAACTTGAGAAATGTCCTATGGATATTGTTCGAATATTTGGCCATGTAGTTCATTGTTCTAAAGTATCAGACGGCAGTTATGATGTAGGCGTTCATTTAGTTAACAAATAAGATTTTTATTTTTTATAGATTATGATACGGATATCCTGAGTAAACTGAAAATGGATAATAAATATACAAGGGCTTTGGAGAAGTCAGTCCGTGATAAGAAAAAAGGGGAAAAAGCAGTCATGAGTACACCTCATAAGAAAAATGAAGCAGAAATATATGATCTATCGAAAAGTGATGATGAAATTCAACGTCAGGCTACAATTAAAAAGGTGCTTGAATTAGAAAACCAAAATCAACGCGAGCCGATTATTCAATTAATGCTTGATACGTATAAAAAGAAAGTGGAATCATCTATACGCGAGGAACTTGAAGCTAGGATTCGCTCTGAATATGAAAGGAAATATGAAGTTGACAGAATTAAAAATAATTATGAGACATTGCAATTTGAACGTGAAAGGTTGCGCATTAAAGATTTAGAAGATAAGTTGAAAAAAGAGCAGGAGATAAGAAATAAAATAGAATCTACGGTTGATTCAATTAAAGAAGAAAAATACCAATTGGATGTTAAATTGGCAAAAGAAATTAATAGTAAAAATGCTCTTGAGGAAGAAAAGAGAGTGATTGCACAAACATTAGAAGATAACAAGAAAAAGCATGAAATAACAGTGCAACAATTTGAAGTGTTACAAAAAAACAGTGACGACTTTAGTAAGCAAATAAAAGACTTACAGGGGCTGCTTGATCAGAAAGATCATGAGATTAATACTTTGAGGGAAACTTTCAAAGACGGCCGTGAGGAACTTGCAACTTATAAGGCCTTACGTAAAAAAGAACTAAAGAACCGTATAGATGAGTTAGAGGGGCAGGAAGAAAAATATAAAGATGAAATATATACACTCAAACAATCTTTAAACGCCAGAGAAAAGGAATTTGAAACTAAGGTTAACCGCTTTAAGGCTGATAAAGATATATTGCTTGCCGAGTCGGTGGAAAAAGACAACGAGAGAAATCGATTCAGCTCTCAACTCCAGAGCATGAGAAGAGAACGTGATGATTTAAAAGAAGCTTTAGATAATTCTCAACGGCGAATAAATGAAAAAGAAGCAATTATTGAGACATTTAAGGGAGAACAAAAAAATATTCATGATCGGGTTGTTTATTTAGAAAATCAAATTGATAAATTCAGAGATGAAATTGAGAATAATCGTAAGTTATTGTCAGAGAAAGATATAGAAATAGGCAGGATAGCTAATGAATTAGAATATGAAAAAAAGAATAGTGATTCCCAGAGGGAAGAAATTCAACGTGATAAAAAAACGATAGAGGATAATTTACAGTCATCACTCAAAAAGGCCGAAACTAAGGATCAAGAAATAAATGAACTTCACGCACGCGATAAAATTTTACAGGCTGAGAGTAAAACATTGTTAGAGAAACTAGATGCTCTAACTATAGAAAAAGAAAATCTTCAGAATTTCACAGTTAAATCAGAAGAGGAAAAAAAGAGTTTATTAGATAATTTTGATTCCCTTAAGAAGTCACTGGATGAGAAAAACTCAGACATTAGGCATATGACATTATCATTCGAAGAAGAAAAGAAACATCTTCTTTCTTTGATTGAGAGGGTAAAGGAAGAAAAAGATAAAATTGAACGCGATTTCGTTGTTTTGGAGAAGGAAGAAAAAAGCCATAAGTGGGAAATAGAATTTTTGAAAAAATATGTCAAAGAAAGAACTCTAGAACTTGAAAAACAGGAAAGCGAATTTCGTAAAGACCGTCATATGCTTGAGACCCTGGCACGTGAAAGCAAAGAGGCGCAGGAGAATTTGGAAAGAAAAGCTAAGGGGCTCGAACTTGACGTACAGAATCTTATTAGCGAACGTGATAAATTATTATCCGACAATAAATTTGTACAAGATGAGATTAACAGATTGAAAGGAATTTTAGAGAATGAACGAGTAGCTCATCAAACTGTTTTAGTTGAATTAAGAGACAACGAGGAGAAATTTAAAGCTCAAATTTCAGCTATGGAAAATAAAAAAGAGGAGCTTGAGAGGAGAATAGAAGGATTACAAACTGCTTTGCAAGATACAGAAACTGATAAGGCGCGTATTTCTGAATTAGAGGAGGTAAGAAAAGGGTTAGAAAATAAAATTCAAGATCAGCACTCAGCAATTGATGAAGAGAAAGGTTTAGTTGCTAAACTTTCCCACGAGTTAGACGAACTGCGTTCAGAGAAACAAGTGATGGAAAATCAGCTGGCTGAACGTCACGATCAGGATAAGAACCTTATCCAAGAGGCAGAAAATCTTCGTAGAAGTCTTGAGGAGAAGGGAGCTTTAATAGAAAAGTTACAAGAAGAGATTAAAGTTTTAAATGATGAGAAGCTGAAAACAGAAGAACATGGTAATCTATTCAGAGATGAAATTGCTCGCGTAGCTTTAGATAAGTTGAAAATCGAAGAGAGCTATAATGAAGTACTGAGCCGATTAAAGATTATTGAAAAGGAAAGGAACGATTTATCTTACGAGAAGTCTTTATTGGTAGATACAGTCGCTGAAAAAGAAAGTTCTATCAGTAAATTACATGAAGAAAATAATGTTTTAAGTGAAACTTTATCCGGGCATAATAAACACTTGGATGATAATGAAAAAAAACTAGGTGAGCAAAGTTCTCTTATTAGTAAATATGAGTCAGTAATTGCCGCTCTTGAGAAAGAGAAAAAACAACTTCTGCATGAAAATGATCTTAGATTAAGCGAGACTAGTTCTTTGAAACGCGAACTTACAAGCATCAGCCAAACAGCTGAAGATTCTCTTGCGAAAATAGACAGGGAGTCTATGAAGAGGATTAAACTTGAGAAGGAAAATACCCTGCTTCAGGAAAAATTCGAGCATCTCGAGGCGGTAAACCAAAACTTATCAATCGAAGTTCAAAATCTCAAGAATGAATTAAAGAGTGCACAAAAGAGCCTTCAGTTTACTGTTACTAAGTCTGGGGAGGATGAAGCAAAGAACAAAGAAGAAATAGATTCTCTTCGGAATAATAATATACAGCTAACCAGTCAGCTCAAGAACTTAACCGATAAGCTAAAAGAAATTGATATATTAGAAAGCGAGAAGATTTTAAGCCGCCAGGAGATCGATAAGACTAAGAAAGAGCTTGATTTGTTGAAAAATGAATTGGAATCATTAAAGAAGCAAAACGAATATTTAACAGGGGAGCTTACAAAAGAACGTTCCTCGAGTGAAGAGCTTTTCCGCAGCAGTGAGCTGCTTAGGAATGAAAGACGTCTTTTAGAAAATAATATTAAAAGTTATAACCATTCACTCCAGGATATGCAGTTATTGCTTGATTCAGAAAAAGAACGAAGTAAAAGCTTAGAACGAGAACGTGAACATTTGAAGAAATGTTTAGATATTTCACAAAGAGCTTTTAAGGTAAATGAGAAGCTAAGTAATCTTAAGACAAACGACGATTAAATTATTTTTATAATCACATCAGTCAGATATGATACGGGAGTAGATTTATTTATAATAAGGACATGAAAATAAATTTTTTACTTGCCTATTTTTTAATTATTAATCTTTTATTCCCTCATCCCATTTTTAGCCAAGATGCAGAGCCTCAATCATTAGAAAAAGAAAGTTTTACTTCTTATGGCTTTTATGAAGAAAAGGGAGAAGAATTTGTTCCTACGCGTATTTCATATTTTAAATTAGTTTTTTTCCCGCTTTTAACTGTAGGTACACCTATTACCTTTCCAGCTTATTATATTTTCACCAAAGAACCGAAGCTATCCCAATCTTTATCTAATTATTGGGAAGGTATTTATTATAAGGTTCCTTATGATGTTGAGTCTGTAGCCGATGAGAAAATTACTTTCCCTAAAAAGTACCATGTTACCCAAGCTGAAAAGGATGCTATTTATCGCCAGAAGAGGGTGAAGAAACATTTAAAAAAGGGTGAAAAATACTTCCTTAAACAGAAATATGATAAAGCACTAGCGGAGTATGAGTTGGTTTTAAATCTTGAGTCTGATAATACGCATGCCTCAGCCATGATTGAGCAAATAAAAGAAAAACAAGAATCCCTTAAAGACGAGTTGGAAATAAAGGAAGAAGCGCGTGAGCGGGTTCATATAAAAAGGGAAATTAGAAAGATTTTAAGTAAGGCAGAACGTTATTACAAAAAAGAGAAATATGAAAAAGCCTTGAGTGGATACAATAAGGTTTTAGAATATGATTCAGAAAATAAAGATGCGAAAGCCGGGATTGATAAAATTGAGAAAATTCAAAAAGCAAAGGAAGAGAAGTTAAGGAAGAAGAGAGAAGAAGAGAAGCGTATACGCGTAAAGGAAGAAATTGAAAATCAATTAGAGCGGGGTGAGAAGTACTATCAAAAGGAAGAATATGATAAGGCTAAAATGGCGTATGAGGAAGTATTAAAACTTGACTCTGAGAACGGAAAAGCCAATACCATGATTGAAAATATCATGAAAAAGGAAAAAGCCCAGCAAGAGGAGGCTAAGAGACGACGAAGAGAAGAGCAAATAAAAAAGTTATTAAAAAGCGGTAATAAATATTATAAAAAGGAAAAATATAAAAATGCTTTGAGTGATTTTAAGAGAGTATTAGAGCTGGATGAGAAAAATGAACAAGCCCTTAAAATGATTGAGACAATAACTGAAATCGAGCGCCTTCAGACAATAGAAGCCACAATAGAGAATGAGAAGAAAAAAATGGCTAAAGCTGAGGAGAGTGAGGCTGCATTAAAAGATGTTGAGAGAAATGAGAAAGCCTCCCGTGAAGATCGCCCCAATATTGAAGCTAAAGAAGGGGAAGATGCCAGAATTCAGTCACTTTTATACGGCGGGAGAGAGCAGTTTAAGAAGAAAAAATATGTTGAGGCCCGTAATTTATACAGGCAAGTTTTAAAGTATTATCCAGCCAATCAGGAAGCTAAAGATATGGTTAAGAAAATTTCCGGCATTCTGAGAGAACAGGATGAAAAAGATATAACCAGTGGTAAAGACCTCCCTGCTCCAGATTCTTCATCTGGGGTGATTTCTGATGAAGATACGAAAGCTGCTATTAAAGGTAATATCATCCGAAACGGTGATTTTGAGGTTTGGTCAAAAGGTGTTTCATCAGCTCCTGATTTTTGGGTGCAAAGAAATAGAGGAGTTACATATGAGCGTGTTGATGAGAAAAAAATTGGATCTTACGGTTTGAGTTTGAAAGGTGCAGGAAGTGTTGTGCACCTTACTTATCAGAGAATTAAGGATATTGAGAATTTATCAGGAAAGACATTAACCGCCTCTTGTTGGATTAAGACGAGGGGGCAAAGGGTTAACCTACGTTTAAATGACGGGTCAATAACGGGTGGTAAATATCATACAGGCAACGGTGAGTGGGAATTGTTATCAGTCAGTAAAACTATTTCAATGGTTCCTAAACATCTATATTTTATAATTGCACAACCCAGGGGAGTACAAAAGGATGAAATAATTTGCGATGGTGCTGTTTTAACCGAGGGAGACGAAGTCGTGGAGTTTTCACCTAATCCTTCAGATCTATCCTCCTCTAAAGAGGATATATATGTTCCTTTTCTTTAACCATTAAAAGTCTAAAATAAAGCTTCAAAGTAATAACATAATAAAAAAAATAATAATTTTCTAGCATGTCGGTCATTAAACATTTATTTATATGTTTCCTAATCGTTTGCATCTCCTGCATGCATATTGGCTGTGCCCAGCTTATTAGATTGCCTTTTCAACTTATTGGATTTGTACTTTCGCTCCCGTTTCAAATAATAAAATTAGCAATCAGGCTGCTTCCATTGGCTATTAAATATGCTCCACTTGCTCTTCTTTTGGTATCAAATAAGGATAAAAGTAATCTTGATAGATTAGAGAATATTGTTGAGGAGATTAATTCTGACGGTATTAAGTGTGCGATGAGGAAATGTTCTGTTACGTCCACTCTTACCTGTTATCAGATTGAATTTATAGAAACCATAGATAATCCCCTAGAGCTGGCGAATCATATCGAACGTTTACTTAACGAGCAAGAGGAAGCTTGTATTGTTTTTACTGAACATAATAAAGAAGGGTATTCTAGAGAGAATTTATATTCAATATGGCGTTATATGATCAAAGAAGGTATAAAGGTCGGATGTAATAAAAATTTAGGTCTTTCTTATCCGGATTCTAAAGAATCTAAGACTTAAGTTTTAAATGGCGTTATATAGGGTATATAGGGAATAAAAATTCTTATAAATTTTTGAATATAATAACGTCATATAACGTCTAGTATAATGGTTTTTAGAGTGGAGAAAGATAAAAGTATAAATAATGAAGAAAAAGGTCTTATAGACCGTTGCCAAAAGGGGGATTTTGGTGCATTCCGAGAGCTTATGGAGCAGTATCAATCTCGGATTTATTCTGTCTGTTTTGGCATACTTCGTAACCGAGAGGATGCCCGTGATGTTGTGCAGGAGGTGTTTATTAAAGTATACAACTCCATCAAATCTTTCAAAGGGGAGTCCGGACTTTATATATGGATATACCGAATAGCAGTAAATACAAGTGTTGATTATTATAGAAAACGCAAGAGAAGAAGTAAAATCATTGAGCATGCATTCAAAGAAAAAAAGAGAGATAAAACAAAAATTTATCCTGAAACACCGGGGGATGTTACCCTTAATATAGAATTAAAGGATGTGGTTGCCAAAGCAATAAATTCATTACCTGATAAACATAAAGAGGTAATAATTCTTAGGGAAATAGAGGGATTGTCATATCAGGAGATTGCAAAAGTTATGCGATGTTCTGAAGGGACTGTTATGTCGCGCCTTTTTTATGCACGTAAACGTCTCATGACAATTTTAAAGAAATACATAAATAGTGGGAATAAGAAATGAAACATAATAATAAAAATCTTTGCTCGTTAGTTCAGGCATATTTCGATGGACAAATAAATCAAGACGACCTTATTCGTTTTAAAGCTCACCTGAAACATTGTCCTAATTGTCAGAATATATTGCGTAAGCTTAATTCGGTAAGTGACTTTGTCAAATCGACACAAGAGAGTGTGCCTGATAAAGCTTTTTTTGATACAATCTGGGAAAGAGTAGAAGATAAGCTTGTACAGGAGAGATTATCTGTTTTTGGCATGATGCAAGGATGGATTGATAATATATTCTACTATGTAAGGTTTTTCCTAAAGCCTGCACTTGCTGTTTGCTTTATATTTTTATTGATTATGCTGCCTCATTTAGAGAAGAGAGTAAAAGATGGTGTACATGTTGCTTTAAGAGTAGAATCAGAAATTAAGAGGATTGAAAGTAAGACTAATGTTATGATTGTTAAAACAAAACCCAAAAGATGGACTGTAATCTGGGTAATGCCCCCCCAGAGGGGAGGAGGGAAGTCAAAATGCATGGAAATCTGAATTTAGCAGTGAAGATGGTTTTTGTTTTGATTTGTGTTGTTTTTGTAAGCGTACCAGTAGTGTTGTCTAATAATAATGAAGTATCAATAAACATCACAGCAATAATGGCGTCGCATGAAACTGATTCCATAGACAGTGATCTTATGCCTATTGCCGATGAGTTTAAAACACTTTTCTCGTATTCTTCTTATAAAAAGATAAAAAAATACACCGTAGTACTTAAAGAAAATCAAAGTGATAGAATAGTATTACCCCAGGAACAGGATCTTGTTGTTGATTATAAAGGATTGGATGAAAAAGACAATATTGCCATCCATGTTTCTATGGGCGGAGTCCTTAATACTGATTTTACACTTATTGATGGCGGTCATATACTTATAGGCGGACCTGAATATGAAGACGGTGTACTTGTTTTATTGTTTGAAGCAAAGTTCTAGTTTTGGGAGAAACGTAGAGTGAGAAGAATAGCGATTCTGATAATTTTTCCATTTTTCTTAAGTGGTTGTATCTATTCAATCGAATTTACTCCCCCATATGAACCAATTCCTGCCAAAATAGAAAGACCCTTGGATATAAGTGCTAGCCTTGGTGATATTTCGAGTTGTTTCATGAAAAAATGCAAATTAACTTCAGAGAGAGAATTGATGCGCATTGATTCCGTATTTGTTGAAATGCTTGATGAAGAAAATATATTTAAAGATATTTTTCCTTATGGAAGCGTATCAGATTTAAAGATTGAAATAATACAGTATCCTGACCTTTCTTCAGATATAGCCAAAAGGGAGAAATTGTATCGTGATTTTTTAAACTGGTCTTTGCTTGGTTATATTACGCCGCTCCCTTATCCTTTTTATATGGAAGTAGATTATTCAGTAAGAATCAGTACGGAAGTTGAGGGGGCTTTATTAATCTTAAAAGAATATAAGTTTCATTTTAAAAATACCATACGCACAGCAAGTATTCTAGGTGCACGATACAGAAAAGATTCAATACAGGATCAAACGATTCAATATATAGCGCCTATGATTTTTGATAGTATAAAAAATGATTATGAATATTATAAAAAACTTGAAGAAATATTCAGTAAAAAAGATTTTCAAAAACTAAAATCGCTTACAATAAAACTTTAATACTAAAAGATCCAAAAAACATTTTAGTACATAGATGCTGATGGGATAGCAGATAAAATTTTAATTTAGGAGGTTATAATCTATTTTAGTTGACAATAAACATTTTATTTATACAATAAGGCATATTTTAAAAACTTCTATAAATATAATATTTACAATTATGTAAGGAGGAATTTAGGATGATTTCTTATAAAGAATTAGGTTTTGTTAACACTCGTGGTATGTTCAAGAAAGCTATGGAAGGCAAGTATGCCATTCCTGCATATAACTTTAATAATATGGAACAGATTCAGGCAATAATAACTGCATGCGTTGAGACCCAGTCGCCGGTTATTTTACAGGTTTCAAGCGGAGCACGAAAATATGCTAATGCAACATTGCTTCAATACATGGGTAAGGGTGCTGTTGAGATGATGAAAAATATGGCTCAAGAAAAGGGTTTGAGAGAAATTCCAATGGCACTTCATCTTGATCACGGAGATTCGTTTGAATTATGTAAGTCCTGCATAGAGTCTGGTTTTTCATCTGTTATGATTGATGCTTCTCACCATTCGTTTGAAGAAAATATTGCATTAACCAAAAAAGTTGTTGATTATGCACATCCCCTTGATGTAACTGTAGAAGGTGAATTAGGTGTATTAGCCGGTATTGAAGATGATGTATCTGCTGAAAAGTCTACTTATACCCAACCTGAAGAGGTTATTGAATTTGTTAAAAAGACGGGTGTTGATTCATTAGCAATTTCTATAGGTACCTCTCATGGAGCAAATAAATTTAAGCCGGAACAGTGCACTAAAACTGCCGACGGTGTTTATGTACCGCCGGAATTACGTTTTGATATTTTAGAAGAAATCGAAAGAAAAATTGCTGGTTTTCCAATCGTGCTTCATGGTTCTTCTTCAGTGCCTATGGAAGCAGTGAAAATTATTAATAGTAATGGTGGTGCCTTGAAAGATGCTGTTGGGATACCTGAAGAGCAGTTGAGAAAGGCAACCAAATCCGCTGTTTGTAAAATTAATATTGATTCAGACGGACGGCTTTGGATGACAGCTGCTATCAGAAAACACATGAATGAAAAGCCTGCTGATTTTGATCCTCGTAAATATTTAGGTCCTGCTCGTGAAGCATTGATTAAAATGTATAAGCACAAAAATGAACATGTCTTAGGTTCAGCAGGGAAAGCCTAATTTTTCCTCCAGAAATAGAAAAATCATAATATTTCTATCCGAATGATTGATTCGTATTCTTTTGGAAAAATAGTTATTCAGGGCAAGGAATATACTAATGATATCCTTATATACCAGGATACTGTTTATCCAGATTGGTGGAGAAAGTCCGGTCATTGTCTTTGTATTGAAGATTTAAAACTTTTAATTGATTTTAGGCCGTCAATATTAGTCATCGGGACAGGAAATGTTGGTGCTATGAAGGTTCCGGATAAATGCCTTGAGGAATTGAGAAGTGAGGGTATAGAGGTAAGAGTACAAAAGACTGAAGAGGCTTGTAAGGTTTTTAATGAATTGATACCTAAGGAAAAAGTTTCAGCTGCGTTACATTTGACTTGTTGATATATAAATATGTTTTCTATAATCTATATTTGCTGAAAAATTTTTCGATAATTCGATTTTGTAAAATTTATAATAACTTCTTAACTTGTTCTAATCTATTTGAATTGAATATTTATGTATGATACAATAATCACCAATTCGTAACTTGAAACATGCATATGCTAATATAAGATGTTTTTGTATTATTCTGGTATTCAATGAGTTATAAATAGGAGTGATTAAATTGGTAGCAAAAAAGACAAAAGATATAACAAATTTGATTCTTAATGCAAAGAAAAAAGCACGCAAGGAAACCAGTTTTGCGCCTGAGCCTGAGTTAACAACACCTATTAAATGGCCTGTAAGATGCATTGTAGGTCCCGGACTAGAAGGTGCGATTGCATGTGAAACAAAAATAGGTTATGTTAATGGTTCAAAAGGATGGCTTGTTTATAGAGGATATGATATTTTTGATCTTTGTGCTTATTCAACATTTGAGGAAGTATCTTATCTTCTTATTCACGGAAATCTTCCTAATTCTTCACAACTGAAAAGTTTCAAAAAGAAACTTTTCCAGTATAGTCACCTTCCAAATACAAAAAGGCTTTTGATGGGTTTTCCTATTGAAGATATGAACCCTATGGGAGCTCTTCGTTTAGGAACCAATCTTATGCGTCAGGAATTGACGTATAGAGATATGGACAATTACAGGCCTGATATTAAAAGTGTTATAAGTGCTGATGAAGATTCAATCCCTATGGAGACCAAACCAAAGGGAGAAGAGCGTGCTATTTATGAATTTACACATAAGAAATATTCGCGTCCTATGACTATAGATGAGCAGAGATTACACCCTGCAACGGGTCTTGATACATGTTATCATTTAATTGCAGGTGTTGCTTCTCTTGCTGCCTCAATTGCTAGGATTAGGGCAGGTCATTTACCAATAGAGCCGAATCCTGATTTGAGTCATGCTGCTAATTTTATTTATATGCTGACCGGTACTCTTCCGACTCCTGTGGAAGAGCGTATAATGGATGTTGCTTTGATTCTTCATGCTGATCATGGTATTAATGCCAGTACTTTTGCTTCTATGGTAGTTGCCTCGACGCTTTCAGATATTTATTTATCTATTGGCTCGGGTATTGCCGCGCTGAACGGACCTCTCCACGGGGGGGCCAATGAACAGGTACTGCATATGCTTGAAGAGATAGGTAATGTGAAGAATGTCAAATCTTGGTACACTAAAGCACGTAAGTCGAAACGTAAAATCATGGGTTTTGGGCATAGGGTATACAAGGCGTATGACCCGCGCGCACGGGTATTAGGGCCTCTTGCAGATTATTTGGCAAAGGATAATAAAAAAGGTAGAGCCCTTTTTCAGATTGCTCAAGCTTTAGAGAATGAGGTAGTTTCAACACTCGGGGCTCAGAAAGGAATATTTCCTAATGTTGATTTTTATTCCGGAATTGTATATTCATGCATGGGTATTCCTGTTGAATTTTTTACTCCTATATTTGCCGTAAGCCGTGTTTCGGGATGGACTGCCCGCATATTAGAATACCTTGAAAATAACCGCATTTTTCGGCCTCGCGCAATGTACATCGGGGATTTTGACAGGAAGTATGTTCCTGAGAAAAAAAGGAAGTAGTTATAATTTTACGGACCATATTTATATTAGATAAAGATTTTGGTGGAGAAAATGAGAGATAAAAATAAAAAATTAATTTTGGGTTTTGGATTTGACAGTGATGACGATCATATAAGAATTACCAGAGGCGATAATTTTTATATAACAGGCGGTTCTAAGAGCACACATAAATCAATGAGCAATAAGGTAATGGAATTTAAAAAAGTGTTGGGAAAGAGGGGTAAAACTTTAGACGATATTTCAGACGAAGAGATTGATCAACTTGCACATAAGGTAGGTTTGAAGATATTTAAAAAAAATAAAGACGAGTCTTTCGTAAATGATAACTAAAATGAATTTCTTTACAAAGAAAGGAATTAGCTATGGTTGATTTTAAAATACTTATAGTTGAACACGATGATGAAATGCGGAATATAATGACTAAATCTTTAAAGGATTCATTCAAAACCGAAGTGGTCAAGACCGGCAGTGAAGCTTTGAAAAAAATTTCCGATTTCAAACCGGAGTTAATTCTAATTGATTTTCAGATTGAGGATATGAGCAGTGTTCAACTCCAGCAAGAAATCTCTAAAAGTAATCCTGAAATTCATACTGTAATGGTTAGTAACGTTGACCGCAGTAAGATTTCATTGGAATCCATGAGACGTAGGGCTATGGATTATATCTACAGGAGTACTGATACAGAGAGGTTTCTTAATGATATATGTAAGTTAGTACGGTATCTTATTGATACAAAAGATAAAGCTCGTAATGAAGGCGCTCTTGTAGCTAGTGGGTTTTATGATCTAGCGAAAAAGCTATATGAAGAAAAGAAATGGACTGTCGAGGAGATTCAAAAGATTCTTGAGGACAGGAATAAATAGGTTATTTGATACAGTGTCCGATTTAGTAATTCTCCATGAATAAATTGTTTAACAGTATAAATGTTCTATAAAATACCTTCTTTTATAAATTAATTTCATTTACAAAAAACCCGTTGTACCACCTCATAGGTGATATAACGGGTTTTGTATAGGTAGAAAAAAAATGAGGATAAATCCCTTTTTTTATTAAAGTTTTGGATCTTGACTTAAAAAGTAAGTCAAACGACCTCTTTTTTAAATGGAATTTATCCTCTGTAAAATATTACGGCATAAATGCGATTAACTTTAGTATAAATAATAGCATATTTACAAGAATAATACAAGAGTATGACAATTAGTTTTAAGGTAAAATTAATAATTGTTTTTGTTTTTATATCATTGTTTATCAGTTTTATTTCCCTTTATCTGATATATACTAAAACAATCCAAGCCCAGATGGAGGATTTGAAGGCTTCATTATTAATGACTGCCGCTTTAGGGGCAGAACTCATTGACGGTGATGCACATAAAAATATTAAGCTCGAGAGTTCAAGTATCAGCAGTACTTATTATCAGCATATTAAAAGAAAATTGCATTTAATTCGTAAAGCCAATCCAAAGATTAGGTATGTATATACTATCAGTAAAGATGAAGATGAAGAACGCCTCTTTTTTGTAGTAGATTCTGCGCGTATAGAGGAACTTTTTTCTTATCCTGGCGACAGTTATGAAAGTTTAAGTGAACCTGATGTATTTGCCGCTTTTGACGGTCCACAGGTCAATAAAGAGCTTATTAAGGATACATGGGGTTCTTATATGTCTGGTTATGCCCCAATATATGACGCCCAGGGAAGAGCAGTTGCTGTATTAGGGTTAGATATGTCTGGTGAAACCATTGAAGAGACTCAAAAAGTTGTAAGGCAAAATATGGTTACTATTTTTATTTTCGCTGTTATTTTATCGGTATGTTTAGGTATTGTACTTGCTCTTCGTTTGACTAATCCAATTAATAAACTTGTCTTAGGAACCCAGAAGATTGCTGAGGGGGATCTTAACGTTAAAGTTGATATAAATACGAAAGATGAATTAGGGAAACTCGCTCATTCATTTAATCATATGGCAGCAGCATTAAAAGAAAGTGATAAAAAATTACGTATGAGTTTTTTGGATACAATACGGTCGCTTACGACTGCTCTGGAAGCTAAAGATCCGTATACAAGAGGTCATTCGGAACGTGTTATGCAGTATGGCGTGGCTGTGGCACGTGAATTGGGTGTTCCTGAAGATGAAATTGAGGATTTAAAGTATCTATATATAATGCATGATATAGGAAAAATAGGTATTGATGATACTATCTTGAACAAACCAGATTCGCTTTCTGAGGAAGAACGGAAAGTTATAAGCGAACATTCTGAGATTGGAGGAGATATATTAGCTCCGATTAGTTTTATGAATGAACAACTGATGCAGATTGTCAGAAGCCATCATGAACGACAAGACGGCAAAGGATATCCTGAAGGGTTGAAGGAAGATGAAATCCCTTTATCAGTGGCCATTCTTACTGTTGCTGATGCTTATGACGCAATGGTTACCGATAGACCATATAGAAAGGCTTATGATGTCCAGAGAGCAAAACAGGAATTAATTAATGGTTCTGGCACTCAATTTAATAAAAAAGTGGTCGATGCATTTATTAGGGTGTTAGATCGTAAGGGAGCAGGAGAAAAATGAATAACAATCATAAAAAGAAAGACAAAATAAAGATTGTAATAGGAATGGAGGATAGCGCTCAAAAGGAAGAAATCGTAGAGATTTTGTCGCAAACATATTCCGTAGAGACTGCCTCCGATTCCGAGGAAGCATATCATTTGATTCATAAATTTGATCCCGACCTGGTAATTTTAGATTATTCTCTTTCTAAGATGCATCCTATAGACCTTCATAACGGTATATCTTTCATTCATTCGTATATGCATCTGGTTATTTGTGTGACAAGCGACAATTTAGAAGTTGCACGGAGGGTATGGCATAGACGCGCAATGGATTTTATTTTCAAACCATACCACACAGTTTGTTTTGTCCAGGATGTTAACAAAATTGTCCGCTACATTTTGGATAAGCGTGAATTAGATAAATTGCATAGACGTATCAAAGCTATGGAAGATGAGCTCAAAGAGATAAAAAAAGAGAAAGGTATAACCTAAAATTTGTCTTTTTTATGTTTTAAAAATTATTTGGAGATATTAAATGGCATTAAAGCATAAGGTTAGAATTGCTATTGGCTTGCATGAATACAAACATATAAATGAGGTAGTTGATATTTTAGGCCAGATGCATGATATCGAAATTGTTGCTGATTCAGAAGAAGCTTATCATACCATTCATGCCTTTAAACCTGACATAGCTGTTCTTGATTATGCACTTTCTAAAATACACCCCATAGAATTGTATGAAGGGATTGCGCTGGCCCATGCAAATGTTCATTTTGTGATATGCGTAACAGAGGAAAATTATAGAATTGCACAACGAGTTTGGAAGAGGAGAGCCAGTGATTTTATTTTTAAACCATTCCATCCGGCGCAATTTGTTAATGATATTAATAAGATCGTAAGGAATGTATTTAACTTTAAAGAAATCGAAGAATTGAATGAACGCATTAAACTTTTGGAAAAAGAACTTAAAAACCTGAGGATACACTTATAATTCAATCCCGATATACCTTTTATAAAGAAGTTTTTTTATCTTCCTACCATAAATCCCGACCATAAGGTTTAATTTTTCTATATAAGAATTCTTATATGAATAAAAAATCCGTTTATTCATATAAGGCCTTGTCCCTTAAGCTTTTTTATTGTGTTGTCACGATGAGTACCGTTCCAAAAAATTTTTTTACACGACTTACATATATAAAATGAAGAATTTATTTCATATACGTGAGGAGGGACTCTATCTTGAACATATTTTTTTTCAATTGGTTCAATTATATTGTTACATTCAAGGCATCTACTGAAAACATTAATTCGTTCATTTTTTATATCTAATTCTTTATATACCTGTTTAAGTTGCAGAAGATAATCATCTTCTTTAATTATAATATATTTGGGGAGCATATAACGGCCTGGTATGTGCCTGTCTTTGGTAATCAAAATGCGGCGGTCTTTAAGACATATACGTAAGAGTTCGGGATTCGATATTGAATTAAAATAAAGTGTGTCAAATCCTAGAATCCTCAGCCATTTAGCAAGACGTCCCAGCATGTCATCACAAATAAATTTCATAATATAGCAAATTTTTATTTGTTTTGATTTTTTTATTAATTATTTCGTTTAACTATTACTTAATTTAAAAAATCTATTCTTATCTTGCTTTTGATAGTTTTATCTATTATAATCCAATTAAATATACAAGTGATAAAAAAATAATAATTATATTAAAAAAGAAAGGAACTTAAATGAAACGAGATATAATATTTTTAGGTGCTATTATATTACTAATTTTTAGTTCCGGCTGTACAGCAATGAAGCAGAACACCAATAGCATTAATCAGTTAAAGAATCAAATGGTTAATGTTGAGTCGATTTTATCCCGCCAGAATCTCTTAATTCAACAAAATAAGAGCGATATTAATGCATTGTTAGATAGAAATGATGAACTTGCAATTTCACTTTCTCGTGTTAGAGAACAGGCAGCCACTGTTCCAAGAATTGCTCCAGCCCCTTCTTATCAATCCGCTGATGTTACACCGGCCCAAACACCGTCATCATTTATTAGCGATAAATTACAGCCTCAGCCTTCAATTCGTAACATTCAAATGGCACTTCGTAATGCAGGATTTTATATCGGCAATATAGATGGAAAAGTAGGTCCTTTAACACGGAGTTCAGTCAAAAAATTTCAGCAGGCTAATGATTTAACTGCAGACGGTATTGTCGGGCGTAAAACGTGGGCAAAATTAAAAGATTATTTATAAAGTAAAACTATATCAATTCCCAAAATTAGTTAGTTGTATCTATGGAGAATAAATTATTATGCAGGCATCTAATTTGCGACGGGGGATGTTTATATTATATCAAAGTAATATACAGGAGATTATTGATTTTAAACATGTAACACCAGGAAACAAGAGGGGTTTTGTTCAAATCAAAATTAAAGATATTTTAAGCGGAAAGATTATTACTACTAAATTTGGTTCGTCTGATGATGTTGAACTTATTAGTCTGGATTCGAGGCAAGTCCAGTTTTTATATCAAGACGGTGATGGATATCATTTTATGGATATGAGTAATTATCATTCATTTTCATTTAACGAAGAAATGATAAGCGATGATAAGTATTATCTTATTGAAAATATGGAATTGTCTGTGCTTTTTCATGATGAACAGCCTGTGAAGATACAATTGCCACGTCATATAACTTTAAAAGTTTCTGAAGCAGAGCCTTGGATAAAAGGTGACTCTGTTTCAAATAATATGAAGCCTGTGACATTAGAGACAGGATTAAAGATTCAAGCGCCGCTTTTTATTAATTCCGGTGATTCAATTAAAGTTGATACCATCAATGGTGAATATTTAGGGCGGCAATAGATTGCTTTAAGTATTTTTCAATAAAGATTTTTTGCTATATAGCCGTAATTAATAAAAATATAAAATCATATAATATTTACTTAATATATATTTAACACTTTTTAAACAACCAAAAATATGAAATTTTTAGTTATACTCATAATATTTATATTTACGTTTGGATTTATCTCAAATGCCCAGGCAATTGAGGACGGTTATGATAAGTTTACTGGGGATGAAGATTCTGAAACAATAGAACCAAAAAATACCTTCGAAAATATTATAGATTCACCTGCCTTAGGAGTAAATCTTATCCAAAAAGTTATTAATAAAGTTGCTGTTTGGCTTGAAACGTACCATGTTTCTGAGAAGCTTATATACATTTATGATGAAATTACTGAACGAGGTATCTATCCGTTGAGAATTGATATTGGTGAACGGCACGGTGATCCTCCCGGAGTGGAGTTTAATTATGGCATTTATCCTTCACGGAATGAAATAGCGACTCACAGTGTGGCTAAACCGTTAAGCGTTCAATATCGTAAGGAGTTTGACATATCAGATTTTGATATAGGCAGAATGATTGAGGTGAATACATGGATACAATTCGGATTTCAGTATTATCACGACTACGGTTTTCAATTCAAATTAGATGATATTTTAAACTCAGGAAATTATTTGAAAAGTACGTTTCGTTATCAAGATTCTCATCTGGAGGATTTTTTTGGTGAAGGCCCTAATATTTCGATCGCTGATGGTTATTCTTTTAGTCTGGAAGAAACATCTGTATCACTGGCTCTGGGGCGTGAATTTTCTGATCAATGGTGTGTTGAATTAGGGGGCATATTTAGTACAATTGATGTTTTTGAAGCTAAAGATAATAATAATCACAAAAGACCGATTAGTCAGTTTGTGAATTTAGATGGTCGTCACGGTACGGATCTTTTAGGTCTTGGTCTTTCCATTGAGCATGATACGCGTGATAATGAGGATGATCCCAAAAATGGAGGTTATCAGCGTTTTAAAGTTGGCTACTACGAAGGTGTTAATGGGGATAAGTATGGTTATACAAAATACAGGTTTGATATAGCCCAGTATTTTCCGGTTGGTAAATATCTTCCTTTTTTATATTGGGATTCGGCTTTAGCTGTTCGTATCGCGGGTGAAATGAATGATGACCTTAATGATGATAGAATACCTTTTTTTGATCTTGCCCGTTTAGGCGGTGGTGAATCAATCAGAGGTTATCAGTATAATAGGTTTTTTGACGAAAATAGTTTATTTTATAGTCTTGAATATCGGTATAATATTTGGGCTATAAGGGATTATAAAGTTGATGCATCTGTCTTTTTGGACGGGGGATGGATTTTTGATGAATTTTCAGAAGTAGAAATGGACAAGCATAAGTCAGGATATGGGTTAGGCTTTCGTTTAATTGTTCCACGGTTTACACTTTCTATTCAGGGAGCGCATAGTGATGATGGAACCGAATTTTATGCAAAAGTGAACCCAATTTTTTAAATAATATTATGAAGGTTACTGTAATGAGCAGAATAAAAATAATTATATTTTTATCATGTATACTTATACAAATGGGTAGAACTAGTATCTGGGCGGAAGATGAAGGAACAATTGTTTCTGGCATTAATCCTTATCCCGTTCAAGAATTAAAGTATAAACAGCAGTCTTTATATGCTGATTTTGTTGATAATCATGTTTTTGATAGGTTTCAACAATATTTAATGCTTTCAAGAAATTATCAAAGGTTATTTAATATAGATGTTCAAGCTCAGATGGTGAATAGTTTTGATGAGTTGCCTGATACGCCGTTTTTTACCAACCGTAATGGCAGGAAACTTCTAACTATAGAGGAAATTAAAAAGGGATCTAATGTTAATACCGGACCGGATACATTAGGTGAGTGGATTATTACAAAGGGTAAAGTTGAAGGACGAAACCCAGGATTTTTTATTACAGACAGCCGCGGTGATAAATATCTGATTAAACTTGATCGCATGAAATATCCCGAAATGATTTCAAGCTGTGAAGTAATTGCCAGTAAGTTGTTTCATGCTATTGGGTATAATGTTCCTCAATATACTATTTGTTATTTTAATACCGATATATTAAGAGTGGCAGAGGATGCCTTGTTTTATGATTCTGACGGATTTGAGAAGCAGTTTACCCTGGAGAAGGCGTTAGAATTAATTGAAGAAAACGGGTTTAAAAATAATAAAGGCCTTTATCGTTCTGTAGCAAGCAAAATAGTGCCTGGTGTACCCAAAGGCTATTTTAGTTTCCAATCTAATAGGTCAAAAGATTTGCTTGATCCGGTGCGGCATGAAGACAGGAGAGAAGTTCGTGGATTAAGAGTATTTTCCTCCTGGCTCAATCATCATGATACAAGAAGAGGAAATACCATAGACATGATTGTTGAGCAAAAGGATGGATGGTATGTTAAGCATTATTTGATTGATTTTGGTTCATGTCTTGGAAGTCATAATATGCGTTATAAATATCCCGAAGCAGGGCACGTACATGTTATTGATGTGATGGAGGTTTTAAAATCTTGGTTGTCTTTGGGACTTTATAAAAGACCTTATTGGCAAGATATAGAACCTTTTTCTCCTGCGGTTGGTTATTTTACAAGCGATCATTTTAGGCCCGGTAAATGGAAACAAATGATTCCTAACTATGCATTTGATAAAATGACAAAACGTGATGCTTTTTGGGCTGCGAAGATAGTTATGACTTTTACCGATGAGCAGATTGAAGCAGCAGTATCTACGGGTGATTTAAGTTTGCAGGAGGATAGAGAATATTTAACGAAGATTATTATTGAAAGGCGGGATATACTTGGTGAATACTGGTTTAGTCAAATTAATCCGCTTGATAATTTTTCGTTAAAGGGGCAGAAGGGCGCGTGTATTTTTAGTTTCGATAATTTGTATAAAAAATACGGCTTTGCAAAGCTTGGGGATATAGAAAAGTATAAATTTTCTGTTTTTAATATAAACGATGAAGGGGAAAGAGTAGCTCTGCTTAGTTCATTTGAAAGTAAGGATGAAGGTATAAATATTCCCTCAAATCTTTTTGAACGCGGTAATACTTTTGAAATAGCAATTAAAACATGCGGCAAATATAAACATTGGCGCAAAGAAGTATCGGTTATTGTTAATGAAGATATGCAGATTATAGGCATTAATCGCGATGAATAAAAAATATCTTTTTGGATATAGCAAAAGAATATTCTGAAAAGATAATATTATTAGGGCCGACTTAATAGTCGGTTTTTTTTATCCCTACAGTTGAATTTTATGATTTCTTTTGAAAAATTTATAAGACCGATAATGGAAATTAAAAAAGGGGAATGGACTAAGACCATTCTCACATTTTTATATTTCTATCTTACCATAACAGCATATTACATACTAAAGCCAGCCCGTAACTCTTTGTATATTAATTACTTAGGAGCTGACAACATTCCTTATGCAATTATGTTTATTGCAATAATTTCTTATTTTGTTATCTCTGTATACACAAAATATGCTGAAAAAGTAGAACATAATAGAGTAGTCACTTTATTTTTATTTGCTTCTGTAGCATGCCTCTTTATTTTCCGCTGGGCATTTCAGTTTGAATCAAATAATATTGCCTCAATTACATCATTTATATTTTTTATATGGGTAACTTTATTTAGCGGTATAACAGTAATGCAATTTTGGGTCCTTGCTAATGATGTTTTTGATTCACAGGCTGCTAAACGTTTATATGGTTTTGTCGGAACCGGAGGAATACTTGGCGGTATGACAGGAGGTTTTATCGCTATGTATGCAAAAAAGTTAGAAACGGAAAATCTTCTTTTAGTTGCCTCAGGTTATATTATTTTAATGATTATTCTTTATAATTTTATTTGGTCCCGTGAGAAGCATAATTTGGTTAAAGAAACTATTAAGAATGATGAGAAAATTACTAAAAAAGAAGCTTTTCATATTATTAAAAACTCAAAATATTTAATTTATGTTTTGCTCATTGTGGGGCTCATGAAATTTGTAACAGTGCAAACCGAGTGGCAATATAATAAATTTGTTGAGATACAGGTGAGTAATAAAAATGATATGACCGTTTTTTTTGGTCAAATATTCGCTTCTCTGAGTATTATTGCTTTGATGATTCAATTGCTTATAACAAGTCGTGTTTTAAAAAAATTTAGTTTTAAAGGGGCGCTCATGCCTCTGCCGCTTGGGCTTTTCCTAGGTTCTTTAACCATTATCTTTTTTCCATTCCTGTGGGCAGCATCTATCTTAAAAATATCTGACGGAAGTTTGAGATATTCGATTAATCAAACCGCGACTAATTATCTGTATCTTCCAGTTTCACGACAGGTACGTTATAAAATAAAACCTTTTATTGACGTATTCGTTTATCAGTTTGCAAAGGGATTCGGCGGGTTATTGACTAAAATATATTTAGTTGTTATTGTTTTTTTTCAAGTAAACGAAGGAATAAAAGCTTCTGCCATAAGTTATATAAATATTTGCCTTTTAGCTGTCTGGATATTAGTCATCTTTTTGCTTAAGAAGGAATATCCGAATGAAATTCGAAAATTCCTAAAGGGAAACAGCTCTCATAAGAAAAAACGCAAAGAGCTTAGAACTTCTTTTATTAAAGATTTTTTTGATAAAGCCCCTTCAGAGGTGATTAAAGAATATGAGGATCTTTTATCTGAATCACATAAAAGGAGCGTAAATGTCAGGCTTGCAGTATGTGTAGCATTATATGAAGGTGGGGAAGACAAAGATCGTCTTCGTACCTTTATTGAAGAGATAGTAAAAACAGAGGGGATTATTGATAAACCCTATTTTTCAAATTCGCAGGATGAGGTTAATGAATTATTGCACGCTCTGGCTGATAGAAAAGATGCGTCTTCACGTTATGATGCTATTAAGACTTTAAATAAAATAAGGATTAAGAATGGTACTCTCGACTTTGATACGGATATCATTCATAAAGAAGTATTACAGGAGATAAATGATTATTACAAATCGTTTATGACGTACTTGTTATATGAATCTTTATTAAAACGTAACAAAAAAGATAATAATCAGAAAGATTTTTTAAATATAGCACTGGAAAATATTTTAGATGAAAACGTTGAACGCATTTTTAGACTTTTAGGCCTGTTGTATAATTCTGTTGATGTTTATACCGTATATCAGGGATTATTGGACGATAATGTATTTGTCCGGGCAAATTCTCTTGAACTTTTAGATGGAATATTAAAAGACAAAAAACTTAAAAAAAAGATATATCCTCTGCTAGACGGCGAACTTTCTTTATTCGGTCCGGAAAGAGCGGGTTATTTTACATCAAAAATGAAACTCAACAGAGTTGATGCCATAAAAAATGCTCTTCACAGTGATGACAGATGGCTGTGTGTATGTGCTATGTTTATGATTATGAAGTTTAAGTTTACTGAATTATACGAAGAGGTGCAAAAGATAGCTAAATCTAAAGATGGATTGAGGAATGAAGCCGCACAATTTATAATAAAAAGGATTTCATCACCTAATGGGGCAGTAAATAATGCGTAGTGATTTTCTAATCTTTATAGGGCATAAAGACGAGACGTTCGCAAATAAATCCAAAGAGTTATTGAGCAATTTTTACTCAGTTTCAGCCGCAACATCTGGAGAAAAGATTGTTAATGATATTTTAGAGTTAAGACCTGATTTAGCTGTTTTAGATTTTGATATCCCGGAAATTGATGTATTGAACTTATGTGAAAAGTTAAGCGGTAATTATCCTGAGATAAATACGGTTATTTATGTGTCCCTTGAAAACATTA
>Ga0164318_10000247_pt1 | contig 37645 bp, 43 predicted proteins | sample GuaBasSedimGuay9_FD_113734 | JGI IMG/M metagenome (GOLD analysis project Ga0164318, IMG submission 113734) | Subseafloor sediment microbial communities from Guaymas Basin, Gulf of California, Mexico - Guay9, Core 4571-4, 0-3 cm | ecosystem: Environmental > Aquatic > Marine > Hydrothermal vents...
GAACAAAAAGAAATTAGAGTTGGCTCTCCATCAATTTTTGGAGATGGCTGGAGTAATCCTCCAATTCCGAGAGGATTTTAACGTAACTTAACGAAGCCCAATGCAAATAAATGGAACTCAAAGGAACGGATTTTTTCTTAACGCAACGAAAAGATAAGTTCATAGCCCAATTTAAACTAGCTTAAACTAGCTAAACGAAATTGAGCCGATCCTAATTCATTGCATTGCAACAAAACACAATTTTCGAAATTCATCAAAACCCAACCAAATATATCCAAATTCAATCTAGAGCAACTTAGCGGAAATTGCAAATCAAACAAGATCAATTAGGACTTAAACATAATCAAACATAACTCAATCTAACCCAATCCAATTCAAGCTAAACTTAATTAAAGAAGATTATTTGAAATATCCTTTCTTTCGTAATCTTTCAATCTCTTTAATTTTTGCATTTATATTCTTATCTAATTTAATCTGTTGCAGTTTTCTTCCAAACGCATTCAAGAGAGCATTCAAATATCCCAGAACTACTCTTGCTTTCCTTAATTCAAATTCATTCCACTTTTTCTTTTCCAGTATTTCTGTATTTTCAACAGCAGTATTCAGTAATAAGTTAGCAATACTTATCAAATCGTATTGAGCAATATCCTTTAATTCCAATTCATTATTCTTTGTAGATAATTGCTTTTTCATTGTTTGATTCCCACACCACCCCCTCCTTCTAAATTAACCGACCTTTTCAAAAAATACAATTTTGAATTTTCCCATTCCTCTTTTATGAAGTTCTCCTATTCCGTATCTTAATCCAGCTCCTGCTAAAATTTCTGGAATAACTTCGTTAGGAATTCTTTCATCTAAAACTATTAGTTTGAATTCAGCTGACCACTTATTCCACTTTGGACGAGCAGTTGGCTTTGGAATTTTCGCTCCGCCAGTTCTTACCCATTCTGGACGAATATCTATCACATATTTTCCTGCCTTTAAAGGAATTTCTTCTGGCTCAATAAATATACTTGATTGAACTAGATCTTTGTATGTTTTCTGTCCCTTCCAAGTATAATCGGTTGCTGATTTAATCATTGCTGACTTAATATGTCTTTCTGGAATGAAAACCCCATCTTTGTTTCTATAAATTGCCTTCTCGGCTTCCTTTTTGGGATCATAGTTTTTATTCTTTGACTTCTTTTTCGGATCATGCACTTCTTCGATATGCAGTTTATTTTGCATATAAGGAGTAATTCCCTGAATTTTTACTTTGAAAACTCGGACTCCTTCAAATTTGTTAAAATCTAATTTCATGTTAATTGATTTGATTAACTAATTCTTCGACCTTTAAAGAAGTGGCTCAATCTGAGCCCTTATTCGCATTTTGGCTATTTCAACATATTTGGGATCTTTCTCAATTCCAATGAAATTTCGTTTTAATCTCTTTGCTACTACAGCGGTTGTTCCGCTTCCGAGAAATGGATCTAAAACCAAATCTGTTTCTTTGCTTAGATAACTAATCCACTGAATCAACGGTTTTTCGGCTTTTTGTGTGGGGTGATAGCGAGGATGTTGAGGGATGCTGTCTATTACATAATCTTTTGCCTGCCCTAACTGCCAATTGAAATATTCTTGTTTTACTTTCTCTTTCGTGAACCATAATGCTACTTCAACTGCTTTCATAAAATCCACCTTGCGACCTCTTGGCACGGGATTTGACTTTATCCAATAAAGTGGACTTCTTCCTTTCATTCCTATTTTTTCTAAAAAATTCCAAACAGGAGTAATTTTCTTTTTATCGAAAAAGAAGATAAAATGTCTATAAGGTTTCAGAATTCTTACACATTCTCTCAGCCATTCTTTGCACCATTTCAGATATTCATCTTCATTTTGCCATTGTGTATCCCATTCTCCAAAGTTTAAATCAATATCTTTTGATGCTTTATACTTCGTATTTGCCGATCTTCCTATCTTTATTTCTTGACTAATCATAAAAGGAGGATCTGTGATGATTAAATCAATAGAATTATCTGGAATTCTTGGCAAAATCTCCAAAGCATCGCCTTCTATTATCTTGTTTTTTATTTCTTCAATTTGAAATTGTTTCATGTTTAGTTCCATTCGGCTTCAATATCGTTAATTCCTAATTCTTTATCTATTAGTTGGGCTAATTCTTCTAACATTTCAAATGCCTTTTCGAAATCTCTTTCGGTAGTTTCTGACATTTTTGAGCCGTGTCCGAGTTCCAAACAAAAATCTTGAAATTGCTTGGCAAGTTTACCGATCTTCTTTTTTCTGAATTGTTTGGGAATTTCAAATTCAAAGAGATGATCAGAAGCACTATTAAAGAAAATTTGGATTCCTCTATTCCGAGCATCTTCTTTATTTATTCCTTTGTGTAGATTTTCGAGTTTCTCTGCATATTCTATTCCTTGATGCCAATGTTTTGCGAATAAAATCAAATTATAGACAAATCCTCTGCCAAATTTTGAATCAGGGCTCTTCTGGGCCATAATTAATCTTTAACTATAGTTTAAGAAAATGACCTTTCTGAACCATGGTTCAAACTCTTGACTAAAAGAGTTTGCCAGTGGTGAATTTAATACATCTTGAATTGAAAGCCACACTTGGGACAGATTATATTTCCTTGATGAAAACTTCGAGGATTTCGAATTATCAATTCAAGATTTTCGGGTCTATTATCATCCTTAACCCCATTCTTATGATGAACTATCTCATAAGATTCCAGAAATCTTCCTAATTCAAGTTCCATTACCAATCTATGTTCATAGATATAAGGATGCTTTTTCGTGGCTGAGGGATGTTCTGGAAAATATATTTGAACATATCCTCTATCATCCATTCTTATAGTTTTTCTTCCATATTTATCATAATGTTCCTTTCTAGCCCTGCTTATCTTTTCTCGCCATTCTTTCGATAATTTTCGTCCTTTCTGTGCTCTACTGATATTCTGTCTCCACTCTTGAGGAAGAGTCTTTCCCTTTAAAGGAGAATCATGAGTTTGATAATAAATCTTAAGGCTATTCTTCAATTTCTCTATTGTCTTAAGGGATTTGATTCTTCCTGAATTTGCTTGGCTGATAGCTTTACTCCGTCTTTCCTTTACTTCTTTGCTTAAATTTTGAAATGCATCACTTAACTTCTTTCTCCATTCAGGATCCGAAAAACAGCATTTTTTAGAACAATAAATTTGATTCTTTCTCTGGGTCTTAAACATCTTTTGGCAGAATTTACATTTCTTTTCATACCAAGTCATCGTTCTCGCTTTATGATAACATTCTCGTGAACAATATTTGCCATTGCTATTTGATGGATAATACTTGAAAACTTTCTGACAATATTTACAAATAGCTTCTTTCATAACTGTAATCAAAAGCCCTCCTTAAGCGGTCGGCTCGTGGAGGGCACAGTATTTATGAGCCGACCGCTATAACATTTTCTTGATTATAGCAAATCAGAGACGATTGTCAAGTAATTTCTTTAGCAGAATCTGATATGAGTTTGGACTTAATTTGAAAAGCTGAAACGCCTTTTCAAGAATTCTCAAAGAAAGATTTTCTGAACTCAAGCCAATCTTTTCTATAAAATTAACAATAGCCATTCTTTGCTTGAAACTTAAATCTTGATATGGCTTTTTTGCTCTTTCTCGCATTAGTTGAAGCAACTCTTGATTTGTAAAAGAGATATGATAAAACAATCCCCTATCAATAAATGCTCTAACTATTGGATTATCTTTGAGAATAGAATTGATTAAAAAGATTATTTTTCCGTTGAAATAGAAACTTTTTGTTTCTACTTTCCAAGAAGTTGAATACCAAGAAACTTTCCGAGTGCCATTTGGAAGTTGCCATAATGCTCCTTTCAATAATCCAACACTTCTCATATTTCGTAGCATTTCTTCGCAATCATCAATAATTCCAATTCTGGGTTCATTTAATTCATTTATTCGTTTCAGTTCTTTGAATAATTGAAGCGGTGTAATGTGTCCATTCAGATAGAGATACTCTTGTCCTTCTTTCAAGCCAAATTTTTCTAAAGTTTTAATAGTAGTTTCAGTTTTTCCAATTCCTGGCTTTCCAAGAACTACTAAAGAGTGAGCATATCCTTTAACAATTCCTTCTATATATCTTTCAAGAATTTTGAATTGATTTAGTTTCATATTGTTTCAATAATTCGGGCAATTTTTCAAATGCCTGTTAGGATAATTTTAGAACCAAAACATTGGTTCTTTCCTAACTTGTGGGATTTATCCCACTTACAGCGGAAGCATAACCGCATTCAGGAGAAAGAATATATCTCTCTCCCAGTGTTGCTATGTTTCGAGCGGCTACCAAATCGGCATTTAGTTCATAACCGCACCGGGAACATTTAAAGATTGACTGACTTCGCCTATTCCTTCTATGGCGGAATCCACATTTGGGACAAGTAATCGAAGTCCCTCGTGGATTTACGGAGAACATCTCCAAGCCAGCCAATCGCAACTTATATTCTATAAAATTTAATAGTTCTCTAAAACTCCAATGTGCTATCATCTTTCTGGTTCGTTTTGTCAATTTCAATCTTGATCTAATTCCAATTAAATTCTCTACGGCTATATTCGCTTTTTCCTTGATAGCAATGTTGACTATTTCTCTGCTAATTTTGTGGTTTATATCTCTCATCCACCTTCTCTCCTTGCCAGAAATCTTCTTTAGAGATTTTCTATTTTTCTGCAATTCTGCTCTTATCTTCTCAAAATATTGATGTTTCCATCTTATCCATTCTCCTCGCCAAAACTTATTTATTCGACCTTGACTATCTGATAGAGTGGCAATTTTGGCAATTCCTAAATCCAATCCTAAAACTTTCTTTGCTTTTTTCTTTTCAGGATTTAGTTGCACCGTGATAAATGCAAACCATTTCTTTCTTACCTTCTTAATCTCTACTCTACCACTCTTTTCTAATAATGGCTTATATTCATTTCTTATTTCAAATGGAAGCCAAATTCTCTTTCCTTTAATCAGATTTAAACCCAAATTTAATTTATCAATTCTTACACTATCTTGTCTGAAAGCACCGAAAATATTAGTAAATCTGGGAAATGTTTTCTTGCCCTTTTTGCGATAGAATGCTCTGGCTGTCTCTATAGATTTATCTAAAGCAGTTTGAAGATTTTGCGTTGCTATTTCTGGAAACTTTTTCTTTGCCTTTTGATATAACTCAGAATGTAATCGCTTCCTGCTGGTAGTTCTTAATCTTTGTATTTCTTTCAAGTAAAAATTGCAACATTCTGTGAATTCTCGACAGTAGTTTTCTAACAGAATTTCTTTTCTTTTATTAGGTTTTTTCAATTTTGCTTTGAGAGTGATTATCATCACCCTCTATTTTATACATTTTGAATCGTTTGTGAACCTCTGTTTGGTTCTAAAATCGTCCTTTCTTCTATATTGATTGATTGAATTTTTGACCTTTTTAAGTTAAGATAATTGTAATTTCTTCCTCTTAATAAGCACCTTGACGATCTTCAATATAAACATCGTGAGGATTTTCTTTGTTCTCACATCTGGCTATTATTATTCTACAAAGTTTATCTCTTGAGATTTCTTTTTCGTCTGTTAATTTTTCCCCGCGTAAGGGACAATATAAGGGCATCATATGATTGAATTAAGTTAGTTTGACCTTTCTTTTGTTAATTCGTTAATTTTTTCAAGGACTTCTTTACAATCTATCTTTTCTGGCTCGGAATAGCTATTTTCTCCTGATATTTCTGTTCCGTATTCAAAGACAAATTGATTTAATAGATTGGCTAAATGTAATAAATCTTCTTTTTCCATAAGTTAAACTCTTTTAGGGATTAAGAGGTGAAGACCGCCCAAGAAGCCCTCTTAATCTCCTTTAGGAAAGAATTTCAATTTTTAAGGGGTGATTAAGGACTCACCAACCCCTTGTTTACTAACCGAACAAGGACGGTTTGCTACCTTTGGTAGCCGTCATGAGTTCCTCTGATAAACTCCTTGAACTTTGTTTGAGATCTTGTCAGGACAATCTGAGAGAATTCCTACCCATCAATTCGGTATTGATGGGCGGTCTTCTCTTTCTCTCCATACAGGAAGGATTGTCCAGCAGATCTCTCAAAGTTCAATTCGCTTATCAAAGTCCCTCAATTCTGTCCTCAAAGTAATTTGAGGACAGAGAGAAGGACTTTAATTGCTCTCTCTTATTGGCATTAAGATAATCTGGGCTTTTTTTCCATTCTTTTTTTCAGCAAGAAAGTGAATTGGCTTTCCTTCCTCAACTGGAATCTGGAGTTCAACATTTCTCAAGGGATCATCTATAAATTCCTTCAAAAATTTTGAGATCTTAAAAAGGAAATCTATATTCAATAGAATTTTTATATGTCTCCCTTTCCTTTCTAAAACTTGCTTGTAATTAGGAAATTCTCCTTCAATTGTTCTACATTTCACGATATTTATGCTACCAAGATCAGTTGAGCCAAATTCTATCCAATCTGGAGTTTGTTTTAATAAGAAAATATGTTCTAAAACTGGAAATTCAGCCGTTTTAGGAAAAATCTTTAGCAATTTTTCTGTCTCTTCTCTTGGCAAAATAAACGGCTTAAAATCAAAATTAACCTTCTTTCCTTCAAACTTAGGAATTTCTTCCCTTTCAAGTTTAGAAGTTTGAACTCTTGCTAATGTAAAGCCGTCGGTAGCACAAGTTTCTTTTGGAGAGATATAAAGTCCTCTAATTTCCCCTCTTGGTGTTTTCTCGTTTCCTGCGAAATCAATAATTTTTAGATTATCTTTTGAAAGCATAATAGAATGATTTGAATAATGACCTTTAACTTAAAGAAGCATTGTCCCAATAAGTATTTATATCATTGGCAAAGCGTTCATTGAGCCACCAAAGGAATGCTTCTTCCAAATCTTTATTATTCTTTCTCTTAAATCTTTTGTCGGCTTTAATTTCAATTATTCTGGCTGGAGATTGAACTAATCGTTTTTTGTTATCTTTTTTGAAACTCCAGTCATTTTCTAATAATTCTGGTCTTAAAATTGTTAACTCTAATTTGCTCATACTTGATTGAATAATTAAGTTAAATAGTCGGTATTTAAATCAATTTCATCTTTCAGCACTTTCCCACAATCTTCACAAAATATAGAAATCATCTTTTCGCTAACAAAATTTTCTCCCAAATCCAAATCATCTTTTTCCCAAGTTTTCTCAAATCCTTCTGGAAAGTAATATCTTGATTTATAAGTTATTATAATGTTCTTATGCTTACATTTTTCAGACATAGTTAGAAATAAACATCAGCAGGGACTACATAAATTTTTAGACCTTTGTATTCCTTATCATTGTTCCATTTATTCAAAACATAATTTAGATGTTCTATACTCTTAATTCCTTCTCCATCGTTATCATATAGAAAACAGGACGAGCCACGATGTTGCCCAATCAAATAGCAACGATAACGAAAGAGATTGTCATCAAAACTCTTTAGAAGTAGTTGATAATTGCTTTTCTTTTTCAAAATCTCCCTGATTATTTTCAAATTCCTATAAAATTCCTGTTTGGTAGATCTCCATCCGTCTCCTATCAGTTTCTTTCCTATTTTTGAGTTTGCTAAAGTAATAACTGGCAAATTTCCCCATCTTTTTCTTGGACTTTCTTTATCAAAAGTGCTATAGTAATCAAAAGGATATTGATTCTCACATAAACTTTCAAATATCTCTTTCGCTTTCTCTAATCCTTCTTCCTTATTTTTGGCATAAACTATTGCTCTAATGAGTTGATGCATAATTCATTTTTAAGTTTATTTAAATAACCTTTAGAGGGAGAAGCGATTATGAGACCATAATTGTCTCTTACAAAATCTTTCTTCTTTTCATCCCAAATCGCCCATAATTTTAGATTAAGAACTTCTGTTAAAAATTTCACTTTATATCTCATAAGGAAGGATTGCCAGTTTTACAATTTGCCCCGAAAACTGGCAAAAGAGGGCTGTTGCTCTTTCTTTTGAAGGGAGTTTCACTCCTCTTTAACTTCTTACATAACTGAACCCCGAATAAGGAAGTAGTGAGATAAAGCCGAATAATGGATTTAGCCCTAATATCTCCTTGAAAAGGTTTTGGCTTCCATTATCTCGGCTATGGCTAAATAAGTAAATTATCTTTGAGAAAATTCACTACCTCCTTACCGTTGAGTTATGTATATGTAATAGTTAAAAGAGCAACTAATTATTCAATCACTATTCATTCTTTCCTCTACTATTCATTATACTCATTTTTGGAACTTTGTCAATATCTATCCTGTGGATAACTTAATTTTTGCTATTTTGGTTCTTGGCTTTGTCAACATTGTAAAGAACTCTCTATTTGCTTAAACTTAATTGCTCTTTCTTTCAATTTCTTTAATAGAAGTTTTGCTCATAATCTCATCTATTGTAATGTTCTCCCAATATAAATAATCGGTAATATCCTCAATTGCTCTCTCTAATGCTTCGTTCTTATCTTTTGCTTCTATTATTGTGTCTATTTCAAATTTTACTCTAAATTTCATAGTTAATTTAGAGTTAAATCGACCTTTTTTGAGTTAAAATTGAACCATGTTTCACTAAAATCCTACTATTCTATAACATTCTAAATTGTGAAAATACAATCTTAAAGGATATTTCCAAGCTCGGCTCATTATTATTATTTCATGCTCTTGTTTATCTCCGCTTCCTTTTACTTTCTCTACTATTGCTAAATTTTTATCTATCTTTTTCCAAAATTCCTCATAATCGTTGTTTTTAACTTTGTTTCCTAAATTTTCCCACCAACTTAAAATTTCTCTTTTTGTTTTCATTTTAATTGCTATGTTTAACTTATATGACCTTTTGAACTTAATAGGAGTTTAATAACCTCAAAAGAGATATGAGTTTTATTAACTGAATAGCTAAATATATGCTCAATATGAAAGCTATCCCCGACAAAACTAAAACAATCTTTTTCATCATAATTGAGATCTAAATTTAGACCTTTTTTAACCCACCCACCCACCGCTTTTCTTCTTAAGTATAAACAATCTCGGCTTTTTTCATCGGCTTGGCTGTAAATTCTTTGATAAATCTTAAAACTTCTACTTCTCCGACTATGCTAACCTCATCAACTACTTTTTCATTCTCCCTGACTATTATTCTATAAACCTCACCTCCTAAAAGTTTATTCCAATAATCTACCAAACTCTCGGCTAATTTTTCCGCCTTTTTTCTTGTTTTTGCTATCTTTTTACTTACTAAAACTAATCCAACATGAGAAGTATCCCAACCACCAGGATCAGAGATGAAACCGCTATATCCAAGTTTCAACCAAACCCCGCCATGTATTAAACAACTTAACTCAAAAATCCAATACCCTTTCTCTCTTTCTGTTTTTATCCAATCTCTTTCTCCTCTATATAATTCGGCTGTTTCCTCTTTTGTTATTATGTCATTTCTTTCTATCCAAAAATCTCTATGATAATTTACTAAAAATACTTCCTTATCCTCTTTCAAATCATCAAATAAATCATCATAAAATTTCTCGTTTCTTATCTCAAACTCTAAACCTCTAAATTTTATAACCCTGTATGTTTCCGTCTTATATCCTGTTGGTATAATCTCTTCCCGCTCTTCTTCTTTTGCTCCTCTCCTTACTAAATCTGCCCAAATTGTTGAAGTTTCTTTTAACATAGGAATCTCTTTTTTTTACTTAAATTGACCGACCTTTTTATAAATTTTGAACCTTATTTTCATTGTGGCTTAATTTATGCTCTTAAAAGAATTTTATTTATTTTGTTTTGTTTTTTTCTTGTTTTGTAGTTAATTTTTTATGCTTTTTTAATCCCACCCGCCCACCGCTTCTCTCTTTACTTTTCATCTTTTATCATCTGTTTTATTCTGTCTTCTATCTCAAAATAGAGATCATTCTCGGCTGTAAAAAATGCTTGTCCCATTATCGCTTCTTCTGGCTCTTTGCCCTCCCACAATCCTGAATCTGTTTCTACCTCGTTGCTCTCTTCTATCACTTTAACTGCTGAACTTAATTCTGTGTTTCTATCTTCGCACCAATCACTTCTTAAAAATCCATACCAAGCACTATCTAAAAACTCAAAAATCTTATTGTTTAAATCCCAATTTTGGTATATTTCATCCCAGATCTCCTCGTCCGTCTTCTCTTTATTTTCTTTTATTATCTCTCTTAACTCATCCTTATATTCGCTTATAAAATCATCGGCTAAATCTTTGATTGCTTGGTAGTATGTTTTCATGGTTTTTTTGATTGTTTTAATTATTGACCGACCTTTTATGATGCCTTAAAGCACCAACCGAGACCCACCCCTAAAGGATGGGTTACGGCTGGGACTTAAAGCACCTTAAAATCTTTACCATTTTTCAATCCGTCTTTCAGCATTGCCTCTCTTATACTCTCAATATATCGCCAATCAATAGAGATACCGAGACCACCGACTAACTGCCAGCTTTCATAATTTAGATATTTTTTTGCCCATTTTTTGGCTTTATCGCTTAATAAAGCAAGTAAATATATAGTTTTCATGGGATCTCTTTTTTTTGTTATTTTAAAGACCTTTTTAATTCCCAACCCGCCCACCGCTTTAATCAATCTAATTTTTTAAACTCCCTCCATTGCTTAACTGATAACTCCTCGACCAATTTTAAGATCTCAATCTCTTTTTTAATTGATTCTATCCAAACCTTAATGTTTAAAAATCTTTGCTCTTCATGGCTCTTTTCAATCTCATTTTCTATTCTTCTACAATAATTCTTTATCTCATTTATACACTTCATTGCTAAAATTCTATGTTCTTTTAATTGTTTAAGATCTTTTTTCATGTTTTCTCTTTCTTTTTCTTTTTCAATTTTCCCGACCTTTTTTAAATAACCCAACCCGCCCACCGCTTTTATTTATTTTCTCCTTGCTTCTTTAATAGCTTGCTCAATATCTCTCCTTAACAAGCATGGTTCATAGCCATCTTTTTTACTTCTTTCAATGGCTAATTGCTCCGCTCTTTTAAGAACTTTATTCGTTATCAACTTTGAATTTTCTAACATTGATGCCATCGCTCCTAAACTTTGGGGGATTCTCTTTTCTTTTTTCATATTGTTTTATTTTTTTTGAATTTAGACCTTTTGAACCCAAAACCCGCCCACCACTTAAGATTATTTTAAAATTTTTAATGCTTTACATTGTTTAACTTGCCAATCCGCCCAGTAAAATCCTTTATATTCTCTTGACCATTTTAACCATTTTAAACACTCCGCCCGTTCCTGTTTTTTTATCCCTTCATTTAAAATCCATAAAAAGCCCGCCAATAGTAGAAAAAGCCCCAAAATTCCCAAAATTTTTTTGATCATAGTGTTTATTTCTTATTAAGACCTTTTACGGGTAAAGAACCCACCGAGACGGACTATTTAAAAGATAGCCCGCCTCCGTTGATTCTCTTATTTTTGACCCAGTGCTTCCTTTCTACATTTTAAAGAGCAGTATTTAGCATACGGTTTATTTTTGGGGATTTTACCCCCGCACCATATACAAGCAAGATAAAGTGGTTTCTTCTTTTTTCTTTTTTTCATATTCTCTCCTCTTATTTTCATGTTTTGTTTTATTTTTCATTTTCGACCTTTACACCTTTAGTATAATTGAACCAAAAATTCAGATCAACCTTGTCAAGACCCCGAAAAAACCCCGTAAAATCAAGCAAAAACCGCCCCTGTGGAAAACTTTTTTCAGTTTTTAAATTTTAAAACCGCCCTGTGGAAAACTTCAGCAAGCCAAAACAAGAAAGAGAAAACAAAAAGAAAACAACCAGCCCTCCGGTGAAAAGAAAAGAAAACAAAACAAGACCAGCCAAAACAAGACAAGAAAAAGAACCAGACCGCTGTGATCTAAAAAAAGAACAAGGAAAGAAGAAAAGAAAAGACCAGAAAAAAAAGAAAGAAGCCGGAAGGCAAGTCATTCTTCTCCTTCCACCCGAAATAAACTTCAAAACTCGCTAAGAACCATTGGTTATTAATTGTAAATTGCTATCCTCTAAATAGAAAATTCTATGAATACTATTCTTTGAACAGGAAATGATCCTCAAATAATTCCAAAGAGTTAAGAATAATTGCACCATGGTTCACTTGACACTTCTTATAGAATTGATAATATTAGTTAGTATGATTTGCCCGTTTTGTCATCATAGAGTAGGAAGAATGTTTATAGAAGATGATGAGAAAAGAGAAGTCCGCTGTCCTTATTGCGGAGAACTGTTATATACCGATCAAAAAGAAATGAGAGATCAACCTACTCTGAAATGTCCTCGATGCGGAAATCATTCTAGAAACGATTATTGTTCTCATTGCGGATATGAGTTTAAAGAAGGGGTTGATTATTAATTGCTTGACCTTTAGCTTCAAAGGAGTTTAAATAAACTAAAAATGTGGCTTTCTTTGATTTTCTAAAAAAACGAAAAAAGAAGGAAGAAAAAAGAAGAAATGTTTTAACCTTGGATCAGATGGTTAAGGAATTAGGAGTCGCCAGAGAAGGCGTGATTTCTTCTTATGAGGTTGAAGAGAATCCTGATGATTTAGGACCTGAGACTTATATTCAAATGCAGAAAAACGATGGAGAAGTTCAGGCAATTGTCAGACTTTTTACTTTGCCGATAATCTCGACCCCTTGTCATATTCTTCCTGCTAAAGGAGATAAAGGAGAAAGAGATTTTATAGAAACTGTATTCACCGCTCCTCCAAAATTAGGCGGAATGACAACTCCGCTTCCTTTTCTTATTGCTGATATGACAAGGGCTATTTTTGAAGGTTTTCGTCTATATGAAAAAGTGGCTAGAATAATTGAAGAAGGAAAATACAAAGGATTTGTTGGCTGGAAAAAATTAGCTCCAAGAGATGCCAGAACCATTCAATTGAAAGCTGATGAACATGGAGGATTTAACGGAGCAAGACAAGAAGCGTTTTTTGGGGGAAAACAAATTTCTGTTGATATTCCTCCTGAAAAGTGCATGCTTTTTACTTTTCAAAAAGAAAAACATTGGCTTTATGGAGAATCTATTCTAAAAACTGCTTTCTATCATTATGAGAAAAAACATAAACTTTATTATATTGCTCACAAAAAAGCGGAAATTGAATCTTTAGGTTTAAAGATTTTGCGAATTAATAACACAATGACGCCTGCTCAAAGAGAAAAAGCAGAAGAAGTAGTTGATACAATAGGAATTAATTCGAGGGTAACCCTGCCTCCGGGCGTTGATTTGGAAATAGAAAGAGGGGGCGGAGGATATGATCCTTTGCCCTTGATAGAACATCACAATTTAATGATGGCTCGTTCTGCTATTTGTCAAGCTATTGATCAAGTAAAATATGCCTATCCTTATGGAAAAGGAACTCCTTCATCTCAATTCTTAATAATGTCCATTGAATCAATCATGAGACAAATGGAAGCTACTCTTAACACTTATGCCGTTGCTCCTTTAATAGATTTTAATTTTGGAACTTCTGCCTATCCTCAGATAAAATTTGAGAAAATTTCTGATCCCTCCAAAGAATTTCTGATGAATGTCTTTAATCAAATAATGAAAGCAAAAGTTGGACTTCCTAAAGGCTTTATTGATCAAGTTATAGATGAAACAGCAAAGAGTTTGAATCTTAAATGGGCTTTAGAAGAAAAGACAGAAAATAAAGAGGCTTTAGAAGCTTTTGAAAGAGGAAAACTTGAACAATCTAATAAATTAAGAATAAAAGCTCCTCCAACGCCAAAAAGTCTGAAAGAAAAGATTTTAAAGGTTAAAAATACTCCTGAAAACCTAACTCGTTGTTATGAGTTAGGCAAAGAATTTGCTTATGTCGGAGGAAAGTAAAAATCCTTGGATTTGTCCCAGGTGCGGTAGAGAAAATAAAGCGGAAAATTCTCATTGTAAGTATTGCGGATGGCCAAAAGACGCAAGAGTTCTTCCAGACGATTAATATGTTAGTTCCTTCGGATATTCCAGAATTATTAAAGCCAGGAAGAACGACTCCTTTGCCAGGAAGAATTTTAGTGCCTCCTCATGGAAGGCTAATTTGGCAAGGGAAAAAGAAAGCAATTCTTAGTTCTCGTTTAGACGAAAAATATATTGGCATTCCTGTTTACTTCATTGAAGGAAATAAAGCTTTGGGAATCATGGAGCTGAAAGCTCCTGAAAAGATTGATTTGAAGGATTTTAAGCGATTAAGGAAAATTCATAGAGTTACAGATGAAGAATATGAAAAATGGTGGAAAGGCAAGAAGTTTCTCTATTTCTATCCTTTAGAAGTTATTTCCAAATTTGATCCTCCAAAAGAAATTGAACGGCCGAAAGGAGCTCAGGTTTGGCTAAAGGCTGTTACTTTTAAAAGTCTGGAATTTCTTGATCCAAAAAAATTAACAGATGAAGAACTTCTTCAGGCTCATGAACGATTAAATAAATTTTGGAAAGAAAGATTAGCTTCAGAAGAAGAACTTATCAATTATAATCTTTTAATCCTTAATGAAATCAAAGAAAGAAAATTGGAAATTCCAGAGACTGAATTAGATAAAGAATCCAAGAGATTTCAAGAACAATTTAGCAAATCCGGCTTCAAAGTTTATTTTTTTGGAACAAAGGGTCTTGTTGAAGAAGAAGGCCCCGGACATAGATTCCATACAGCAATTCTTTATGAATACAAAGGAAAACGTCTATTAGTTGATTATGGAAAAATTAATCAAGGAAATTTAGATAAGATAAAGCCTGATTATATCCTTACTTCACATAGTCATCCCGACCATTTATTAGGCTTAAGAGATATGTCTGTTATTGTCTCAGAAGATACGGAGAAAGAAATCCCTAATCTTTATAAAGATTTTAACATCGATACTCGAGCACGATATAAATCTTATGAAACTTTCCAACTTGGTCCTTTTAAAATAACTCCGATTCCTGTTTTACATTCCATTCGAGCCAAAATGCACGTCTTTCTTATTGAAATGGGAGATAAACGAGTTCTTCAGGCAACAGATATTCTTGGCTGGCATAGTGGAGATAGAGAAAAGTATATCAAGAACTTAGATTTAGCTATTATTGATGGTTCTTCCTTTTCAAAAACTCTAGCTAGAAGAAAAGGAAAAGAAGGAGAGCCTTATGGCCATGCAAGTATCGTCACTCAATTGAAAAATTGGTATAAACCTGAAAATGTTAAAAGAATAATTATCACTCATTTGGGCAAAGAGCCTTTGGAGATGGGAGATGAAGAATTGTTAAGAAAAGCCAAAGAAATAACAAATGTTCCAATCGCTGTTGCAACTGATGAAACTATAATTAATCTAAGCGAAGATTTTGCTCCAATCTATACTTCTGGGAAAGTCTTGGGAAGAAGAGTATCTCTTGAGGAAATTCTTCCTTATTTCAAAGATTTTCTAATTCAGAGACCGATCTGTTATTTAACCGGTGGAATAGTGAACCAAGGTTCAACTACGGGAGATATAGATCTCTTACTTCCTGATTGGCTAAGTTTTGATATGAGAAGGATAATAGAATTCAGAATAGCCAGAAGTGTTCCTTGGTGGATTAGAAGAAGACTTCATTTTGTCTATGATCGCTTTGCTACTCCTTTCACAAACGCTTTGCCACTTTATAATTTAGCAATGTTAAGAAGCGAAGATGAAATTTTGAGACTTTCTGAAGTTTCTAAACAGTTACGGGAAAAGCCAAGAATTGAAAGCGCTATCAAAGACGCTGAGGCTTCAGCAAGAGAAGATAAGATAAAATTATTTAGATATTTTCTTCCTCTAAAGCCAACCAGAGGATATTATCCAGAAAGAAGGCAAACCATTGATTTGTTTATTGAAGTAATGGAGGAAATGGGAGATTATCCGTTTTATTCAACCAAAAAATACGATGGTTTTCATGTGGAAGTTCATAAAAAGGGAGATCGAGTTAAGATATTTTCCGAAGATGGAGAAGTTGTAACTTCTCGCTTGCCGAATGTTATAAAGGAAATTCAAGCCCTAAGCAAGGAAGATCTAGTCTTAATGGCAGAACTTGAAATTTGGCGAGACGGAAAACATTATCCAAGAGAAGTAGCGGCTGGCTATATGCATCAGAAGGGAACTCCCGATGATTCTGATGTTGTCTTGAATGTTTACGATTTACCTTACTTCAAAGAAGATATTCATAATAAGCCGTTTGAGAAACGATTAAAATTACTTGAATCTTTGCCTTTCAAACAAAGAACATGGAAGATTCCGAATACGAAAATAAAATTGAATTTTGCCCCTTATCTTCTTTCAAAAAATAGAGAAGAATTAAGAAGACACACAGAGTTTTTAAGACGACTTCCCGGTTCGGAGGGTAATGTTTGTAAAACAAGAGATTTTATTTACAACTTAAAGGGAATTCGTTCTGGAATGGTCAAATTTCATAACTCAACTGTCGTTTATGGAAAAGTTCTTAGAGTGAAGGAAACAAAAGTCAAAGGAGTATTTAATTATTATTTTGGGCTCGAAAAAGGCGACATTAATGCGAAAGTAGAAGAATTAGAGAATCGATTTTATCATCGGGTTGGGAGAACATTCTCTACTTCTTTGAAAGCGAAGGTTGGTGATGTTTTAGAAATTGAAGGAGAAACATTGAATGTTGAACATAATCTAAAAGATAACTCTTATAAGCTAAGTCTTTGGGCTCCGAGGGTGATGAAGAAAGTTGATAGAAAGCCAGATACGATAAAAGAAGCTATTGAAAGAGCGAAGAAAAATTTCTGCTTACAAGAAAAAGAAATTACTGAAGAAGGAAAGATTATTTACTTATCAGAAATAGAAAAACTTCATTTAGAACAATTTCGAGCAGAAGGAATTGATGAAGATCTTGCTCATCCCAAAGAACGTTATAAAGAACTGATTGCGGATCTTCGTTATCTGGGAAATTCTGCCTTCCCCAGATTGAAAAGTGGAAAAAGATGGGGAGAATGGATGCTTGAAGATGTCTTGAAATATTTTGCAAAGATTGTTGATACTCTAAGAGGAATTTATTTCCCAATTCTTCCTCCTAAGAAGGGAAGTAAAGAATATTCTTCTTCCTACTGGCGGTGTTATCGCGAATCAGAGAAATATATGAGAAGCAAGCCTCCGAAAGAAAGCGAAATTAAGGATTGGGAAAAGAAACGCAAGGAATGGATGAAAAAAATTGAAAAAGGTTTCTTCCCTTATTTTGGAGGATTGAAACGTTTTAAAAACATCATTTTGCAATACTTCCCAGAGCATAAACGCTATATTGAAATTTTTGGAGGAAAGGGAGAAATGATTTGGGAAAAAGAGCCAAGTGAGGAAGAAATTTATAATGATAAAGATGAAGTTCTAGTAAAACTTTTTAGAATTTTAAAAAGACTAAGCTCTTCTGACTTAGTTAGACTTTCAAAGTTTAATTGGATTGGAGGGAGAGAATATTTTGAAAGTTTAAAACGGAAAAAACCAAAAAATGATTTAGAATTTTTTCATAAATGGATTTATATCCATAAATTCGGCAAACATCATGCTCAGCCAGATAAAGATGATTTTAACGAATTGATGACCGGGAAAAATATTTGGGCTAATTTGAAAAGAGAAATTGAGAAAAGTCAAGAACGTATAAAGAATGTGAAAATTTTTAATAAGGATTGGAGTGATGTTCTAGAAGAATTTGATTCTAAAGATACATTTATCTTTGCAGATCCTCCTTATCCCGGAAGAGAAATTTACTATAGGATTGCTGATATAGATTGGGAAAAATTATGGAAAAAGTTCTCAGATGCAAAGTCTAAAATTCTTATGATCTACATGAAGAATATTGATGAAGGAATTGACGAGAGAATCAAACCATTTTTCAAAAACTGGCATGTTAAGAGATTTCGAGTCAGAAAATTGATCTCTCATTGGCATCCTAATATTCCGAAATATTTCTATTTCTATCTTATTGCTAATTATCCTTTGCAAAAATCTAAGATAGAAAAACAATCCGATCCTTATTTAGAATATCCAAGGCCAGAAAAGCCAAGAGAATATGTTATACAAAGACATTTCAGAGGCAAAAGTGTCTCAGATAGAACTCCTATTATTATAAGAGAGAATGGGAAGGTAAAAATAGTTCCTATTCAAAATCTTTTTACTTATCAAGAAAGAAATATGACTCTGTGTGAAAAGAAGCTAAATGGAATTGAAATTTGGACTAAGAATGGTTGGTCAAAATTAAAAGGAGTAACAAGGCATCGTCAAGATTCACCAATTGTTAGATTGGTAACAATGGAAGGATTTTTAGAAACAACAAAAGATCATTCGGTTTTCACCCCAGATGGAAAAGCAATTGCGGTTTCTGAATTAAAAGAAGGAGATAGAATCGAACTAATTGATCTTCCAAAATTGCAAGGAAATCAAGATGTTGATAAAGAAATTGCTTGGCTTTATGGTTTTTATCTAGCAGAAGGTTCAAAACGAAAGAATAGAGGAATAGTCATTTCGAATTCTAAAAGGGAACTATTAGAAAAGTGTCGAAAAATAGCTAATAAACTGGGATTGAAGTCGCATATTTATCCAGATAAGAATAATTGGAAGATAGAAATAAATTGGAATATTGGACCTATTTTTGAGGTTAGCGGATGTCATGAGGTAAAAGAACGTTTAGCTCGTTGGAAAGTGGTTCCTTCATGTGTTTTCTCTTGGAATAAGGAAAGTCAGAAAGCTTTTTTAGAAGGCTATTTCGCAGGAGATGGGATTAATATTTCAGAAAAGCACATTGAGTGGGCTAGTTCTTCTCAGAGTGTTGCTCAAGGAATTCTTGTCTTAGCTAAAAATCTTTATAATTTTCCTTATTTCAGAATTCTTCTTCAAAACGATGACAAGAGTGATGTTTATCGAATCGTCTTAGCTAAAGAGCATAATCTATTACAGAAAGAAAGAAATGTTTTGAAGAAAATAATAAAGGCAAAGTCTTTGGATGGAGTGGGAGAGAAAAATAATAACTTCAGAACTGGAAAATATGTAAGTAAAAATCAAGAAGAATTTTTCATCTATTCTAAAAGAAGATGGGTCTATGATGTAGAGACAGAAAATCATGATTTCCTAGCTGGAATAGGAAGAATTCGAGCACATAATAGCCATCATTTAGATCTAAGAATAAAACACAATGATTATCTAATTGGCTGGACTATCGCTGATGCTGTAAAAGGGAAGCCTGGAAAACCAATAACAACATTAGAGCAGGCTAAGGCATTAGATCAAAATGAGATTTCAAAAATAGATTGGAAAAAGGGGGTTCCTAAACTAAGACCTGGAATAAAGCCTGGATTTAAAGAAAAGTATGCAGAACTTGCTGCAATGAGGAAAAGTCCTGAGCCAGTTCCTTGGCTGAATGTTGAAGGAGTTGTTCCTAAGGGTTCTGTAGGAGCAACGAAACAATTTCCAGGCGTATTTCATATAATCGATAAAGGATATTGTGAGTTCGGAGCTTTAAAGCCCTACTTTTGTGAATATTTTTTTTCTAAAGGCAAACTTAAAGGCAGATGGTTTTTTAGACAGTTAAGGCCTTCTGAATTTCGAGGAACAACAAAGAAAGCAAACGAAATAATTCCTCCATCCAGAGAAACAGAATTTAGACAAGAAGCTGCTTGGTTTTTCATTAAGCCTATTGATGAAACTCCATATGTAATTTCTGATGCTGCTGTTGAGAAGAAATGGATTCCCCCTTATGGGATTTCTGCTTTGCCAGAAAAGATTAGAAAGAAGATTCCTAAAGAATTTCAGTATTGGAAAGAAAAAGATGAGAAGAAACGAATAGAAATTCGAGATAAACTTGTAAAAGAATTAGCAGAGAAATTAATTGAAAAGCGTTTAACTCCTGGAATGCGTTGGGCTAAAGCTGCTTATCGTTATGTTTTGTCAAAACAAGTTATGACATTTTGGCGTCGAACTCCCCTTCCGGGCAAGATTAAGAGAGTGCAAGAGGCTCTTAACGACTTTTTGAAACTACATCCTTTAAAGAAAGAATGGATAGGAGATGCAATCAAATGGTTGGAATCAAGACCAAATGAAATGAAAGAACTTATTGCTCAAGAACTTCGTTTGAAAAAGAGCAGAGAAATCAGGTGGGTTTTACAACATCACTGGTGGCGTGGACAAAAAGTAATCAGAGCTGGGGCATCAAGAGAACATTGGGATTTGCGTCTAGATTTCCCTTCTAGAGAAGGATTAATGCATTTTGTTCTAATGCAGAATCCTTTGAAAAATAAAGAAGTTACAGCAATTTTAAAACCTTGTAAATATAAAGAATGGATGAATTTTTCTGGCTATATCCCTCCCGAGAATGAAAGAAAGAAGATGTCGAAAGAAGAACTAGCAAAATTCCCACCCGGAATTGAAGAAGCCAATCCGACTAAAGAAACAAGCTGCTTTATGGAGATTTTAGATAAGGGAAAAGCAATTGTTTATGAGGATGGAGATTTATTCAAAAAATTTGAATTTAAAGGCAATAAATTAAAAGGACTTTGGGTATTTATAAGAGAGAATACAAGCAGTTTTTGGATTATGAAGAAGAGTTCTCTTCCGAAAACAGAAAAAATCTTAAGAATTCATGAAAATTGTAAGTATTTTGAGAATGGATATTGTAAATTGAAAGAAAAACAAGTTGATCCTAAAGCTCCAGCTTGTCCTAAATTCGAGTCCAAAGAGTAATTACTTGACCCTATGGAGAGTCTATATAAAATAAAATTTAGATTCCCGTTATGTTTGAGTGAGAAAGATAGGGGAGATTTCATACTAGAAGGATTTGCTGCAGCAAATGATTTTGATTTCCAGAATGATATAATTTCTGATCGTGCTTTGAAGCGAGCAGCGAAGAAATTTGCGAAACGAGGGAAATTTTGTCTAAATCATACGGAAAAAGAGATTGGAAAGATTTTAGATTGTAAATTCAAGAACGGAAAAATTTGGATTAAAGCGAAGGTCACAGATCCTGAAATAATTGAGAAAATCAAATCGGGAGAGCTCAACTCACTCTCGGTAAAAGGAGTAGTGGATTTTCGAAAAGTTGAGCGAGTATTTTCTCCCGAGTTAAATTTAACTTTAAAGGTCGTTACGGATTTGGATCTTGAGGAAGTTTCTTTAGTTCCTCAGGGTGCAAATCCAGAAGCTAAAGCGATTCGATGGTATATTTCAAAAGCCATCGATTCGACAGAAAAAATCATGAAAGAAGAATTAGAAAAGGACTTTGAGAATTTATCTGAAGAAAAAGGAGAAGAAATTCTGGAAGAAGCCGAGGAAGAAGTTAAAACAGAGGATGAAGAAAAAGAAACAGAGGAAGAAACAGAAGAAACAGAAGCAGAAGATACAGAAAAGACAGAAAACGAAGAAACAAAAGAAACAGAAGATGTTGAGAAAGAAGAAGAATCCAAAGATGAAGAAACTCAAGAAGAAAAGAATACAGAACTTTCTGAGATATTTGTTGAGAAATCTGCTTATACACGATGTATGGCTAAAGAATTGAAAAAAGGCACTCCATTTAAAGAAGCTGCTAAGATTTGTAGCGAGAAAGCGAAGAAAACAGAGAAAATGTTAAGAATTGAAAAATCAGCTTATACAGAATGTATGAAACGGGAGATGAAGGCTGGGAAAACAATGGCAGAAGCAGCCAAGATTTGTAGAGAAGAAACCAAGGAAACGAAAGAGAAGGGGAAATATCCTTCAGCATATCCTTATCCTGAAGGATATTCCAGAGCTTATGGATATCCTTATGGCTATCCATACGGATATCCTTATGGCTATCCTTATCGCTATCCTCGTTTAAGAAAGAATGGAGGAGGCGGAGCAATAGATATAATCAAAGAAGCTTTGGATAAACTGATCAAAGAGGTAAAAGACGAAAAGATTCTTGAGCGTTTAAAAGAAATTCGAGAAATGGTTGGCAAATTAAGAAGACTTGGACAACTCTATCCTTCAGTCTATCCTTATCCTGAAACGAAAAAAGAACTTTCTGAAAAAGAAGAAAAGATTATATATCAAGTAATCAATTCTGGAAGAGTTGATTTGAGTGAAGGGGCTCGATTTAAAAAAGAATTACTGAGAGTTGGAAGATGGTTTCATGGAGCTAGTAAAAACGGAGTTCTTGAAGTAACAAAAGATTTCTTGAAAAAGATTGTGAAGAACTTTAAGGATAGAGTTATTGATAATGTCTTCGTGCCATTAGGACATCCTGTAGGAGATGATCCATCTAAGAATGTTGGAGAAGTAATAGATTTACAGGCTACAGATGATGGAAAGCTGATTGCTGAAATTGAAGTGAAAGACGAAAAAGTAGCAGAAAAGATTAAAAAAGGTTTAATCAAGGGAATTTCTGCAAGTATTGCAGAAAATTACATTCGAAAAGATACTGGAGAAGAAGTTGGTCCCGTCTTATTCCATGCTGCTTTGGTTAGCGAGCCATACATTAAAGGAATGGCTGGATTTGTTCCTTTGTCAGAACTAACTGAAGGCAGTTTGATAATTCCAATTCTTAATATGGAACCTCCCTTGACCCTAGATGAGTTAACAGATAGAATAAAGAAGTTAGAAAGAAAGATTGAACTTGCTGAAGTTACTGAAGAAACAGAGAAAGTTTCGAAAGAAGAAACTTCTTCAGTCGAAGAATCCAAAGAGGAGGAATCCAAGTCTTCCGAAGGCAGCGAAGAGGCTGCGGAGGAAGAGAAGGAATCCAAATCAGAGGAATCTGAGACTGAAGAAGAATCAGCCGAAGCCGAAAAAGAAATAAGCTTGGCTGAGGCTGAAAGAATGTATGAAGAATTGCTTAGAGAAGGAAAAGTGACTCCCGCCGAGAAGGAATTTCTTATTCCTTTACTTACCTCGAATGAGGAAATTCAACTTTCAGAAAATAAAAAGGTCGCTTCTGGAAGAGCTCTCTTTGAGTATTTAAAGAGACAATCTCCTAAATTCTCATTAAGTGAAGATGGAACGTCAGCAGTCCCGGATAAAGAACAAAAAGAAGAGAAAGAAATCCCGAAAGAGATCGATGAAATTTTGGAGAAGATGGATTTCAGCGATCCTGAAGATAAAAAAGCTATTTACGAAGAATTCAAAAAGAATTTAGGAGAAAGTCGATCAACTCCTTTTTAGAGTCAAACAATGTCAGCTCTAACAGATAACTACGAAGCTAAACGCCAAGACGGAGAGATAATTGAATTCCCAGTTAAGGCCTCAACCACGATTTATAAAGGTGCTCTTGTGGCGATTGATACATCAACAGGATATGCTGTTCCAGCTTCTGATGCCGCTAATCGTATCTTTGTTGGAGTCGCTGTTGAAAAGGCTGATAATTCAAGTGGAAGCAATGGAGATAAGAAAGTAAGAGTCTTTAGAACTGGAACCTTCCAATTTAATTGCTCTAGTGCTGCTCAAACTTGGGTTGGAAAGAAAGTTTATGCTGTAGATGATAATACCGTTGCTTTGGCAGCTACTACATCAAATGATGTCTTTGTGGGTGTAGTTGTTTCTTACGAGAGCTCAACTAAAGTGAAAGTTGCTATTGATGGAGCAGCTTTCACTGGAACTGACTAATATGCTAGTAAAAACAGATATTCCAAAATTATTAGAAGCTGGAATCAGGAGAGAGTTCATGAAAGAATTTGAACGGAAAGAAGCAGAATGGGAAAGGATTGCTATTCGAATTAATTCAACAAAGGATTCAGAAACTTATGCTTGGCTTGGTTCTGTAGGAGATTTGCATGAATGGAAAGATGAAAGAATTCCCGAAGCTCTTTATGAGCACTCTTATTCAATCAAAAATCTCGACTGGGAAGCCTCAATTGCTATAAGCAGAAATGCTATTGAAGATGAACAGTATGGACAGATCAAATTGAAAGTTCGTCAATTGGCTAATAGGGCTCGAAGATTCTGGGGAAAACAAGTATTCAAGATTCTCTCGCAAGGAAATCTTTCTACAGGAGATTCAGGAATTTATAATGGGAAGGATTTGAAATGTTATGATGGACAGCCCTTCTTCTCGGATTCTCACTCTGAGGGAGATTCAGGAACGCAATCTAATAAAGGAACTGTTGCTCTGACTTATTCGAACTTACAGACTGCCATTCAGACAATGATGGGAATCAAAGATGATAAAGGAGAAGAATTGGATATTCGTCCCGATTTGTTGGTTGTTAATCAGAAGAACATGTTTGTAGCGAGAGAAATCTTGAATAGCACTTACTATCCAGAAGAAGGAACAACTACTGCCAAATTGGCAACGAATGTCTTAAAGGGATTATTGGATTTATATGTTACTCCTTATGTTGATGCGAATGATTGGTTTGTCTTTGATACTTCTGGTATTATTAAACCCGTAATCTTGCAAGTCAGAAAGGATATTGAGTTCTCAAGCTTATTGACTGGTCCAGAAGCATTCTTAAGAAAGAAACTTTACTTTGGTGTAGATTGGCGAGGAATGATTGGTTGGGGTCTCTGGCAATACGCTTACGGTTCCTCTCCTGATTGGGCATAAGGCTTCAATAAATTAAGAATCCTTTAAGTCTTCTATCACGGGGAGAGCTTGATCCCTTGCCAAGCTCGATGATCCGTGATAGAATGGAGAGGCAGGGATTCTAGAGTTGGAGATTTGAGCCTCTCCAGAATCTCCAACTCTTCTATTATGAAAAAAGAGATTCCATTCCAATATAATAAGGAATATTTCAAATCAATTTCAGATGCCTATAAAAAGACGGCGAAGAAAATAAGTAAAATTCGTTGGGATTTTGTTAAATTTATAAAACCAAAAGTAGTTCTTGATTATGGAGCGGGAGCAAATTTTCTAACTAAATTTGCCCCAACAGGAATCATTGTTGATTCTTTCGATATTGGAAAATATCCCGTTAAATATACAGGAATCAGGCATAAATTTTATGACCTGATTTTTTTATGTGATGTTTTGGAACATATTCCCGATTTTAGGATTTTAGATAAATTATTTAAAAAGACGAAATATATTTATGTTTCTGTTCCTCTTTTGCCGAAAAATAAATCTTTAAAGAAATGGAAACATTTTAAATTCGAAACAGGTGAACATCTTCATTTTTTCACAGAAAGAAGTTTGGATTTATTTTTCGAAGCTCGAGGCTTTAAACGAATCAAAAGTGGATATCCAGAATGTGAAATAAGAGAAGATATATACTCAGCTGTTTATAAGAAAGAAACTGTGGTTTTTACTAACGGAATTTTTGATCTTCTTCATATTGGTCATATCAAATTGCTAAAAGAAGCTAAACGTTTAGGAGATTTTTTAATAGTTGGATTAAATTCCGATACTTCTGCCACAAAAATCAAAAGAAAGCCTATAAAAGACGAAAATCAAAGAAAAGCAATTCTAGAGGCTATTGAATATGTTGATAAGGTAATAATATTTAGAGAAACTACTCCACTTCGTTTGATAAAGAGAATAAAACCTGATATTTTGGTGAAAGGAGGAGATTATAGCAGAGAAACTATTGTGGGACATGAATTTGTTGAAAGTTATGGAGGAAAAGTTGTTGTTATTCCCTTACTGAAAGGGTATTCAACAACAAAATTAATTGAAAATATAAAAGGTCGCTCCTTTAAAACCGAAACAAGGAGGAAAAGATGAGAAAGAAAGTGGCAATAGTAGGAGATAGCTTCATAGATGTTTATATCTTTGGCAGAGTTGAAAGATTATCACCAGAAGCTCCGGTTCCTGTTTTGGATGTTACCCACAAGGAAGAAAGAGGAGGAGGAGCGATGAATGTTGCTAATAATTTATATGCTTTGGGGATTGAGCCAGTCTTGTTCACGATTTCTGATATGGAATGTCCTTATAAGGTGATTAGTCCTAAGAATTGCACTTCCTTGAAAAAGACTAGATTCATTGGTAATGGATTTCAGTTATTAAGAGTTGATGAACCCCCTCGTTATTTGAAAGAAGATCTTGAAAGAGCAATTTATCCAGATCCTGATGAATTTGATTTGATCGCAATTGTTGATTATGATAAAGGATTAATAAAGGGCGGGAAAGCAACTATTGTAGATTCGAAAAAATCCGATTTAGATGTCTTTGAGGGGAGTGAATATCTCAAGGTTAATGAAAGAGAATTTCAGAAGGCTGTTGGAAAGGAAGTCTTTAAGAAAATATTCGTAACTAAAGGAAGTGAGGGAATAAGTTATTATGAAGACGGAGAATGGAAATTTGATGAGCCCACAGACGCAAAGGAAGTTATAGATGTCACGGGGGCTGGAGATACCGTTATGGCTGTAATGATATATTGTTTAATTAATGGAATAACCGATCCAAGAGAGATGATGCGATTGGCTAACAAAGCAGCAGGCATTGTTGTAAGCAAATTCGGGACTTCGGTTGTGAGTAAAGAAGAGCTTTTCGCACAATGAAAAAGGTTAAGAAAATTTGGGGTCAAGAATTATGGATAGTAAATAGAGACTATTGTGGAAAAATCTTATTCCTGAAAGAGGGCTTTTCTTCTAGCTTGCATAAGCACAAAATAAAAGATGAGACTTTTTATATCATTAGAGGAAATGTTTTGATGGAGATAGAAGGAAAACAAAAAATAATGAAGCCCGGAGATTTTGTAAGAATTCCTCCGAATACCTGGCACAGATTTAGCGGATTAACTAGTGCGGAGATTGCTGAGTTCTCCACACATCATAGGGATTCAGATACGACAAGAAGAATAAAATCAGGAAGGAGTAAATTGAAAGTTGCTTATGATTTTGATGGGGTTGCAGATAAAATCAAGTTAAAGCCTAATGCTCCGATAATTACTGGAAGAAGTTATGAAGAAATCGAAAAGATTCCTTCCAGTATTCGGTTAAAACATCCTATTTATTTTAATCCTGTGCCCATTATAGAAAAGACAAGAAAGAGTGAAATAAAATGGAAAGCTAAGATGATAAATTTGTTAGGAATAGAACTTTATTACGAGGATACTCCTGAAATTATTGTTGAACTAAGAAAGCGTTGCCGAAATTGTTATATAGTTAAAGTTTAAAGGAGGAGAAGAATTTCTTCTCCTCCTATCAAATTATGAAGAAACGAATTTTCATAACTGGAGGATACGGATTTATAGGTTCAAATCTGGTCGATTTTCTCAAAGATAAATATGATCTAACATTATGGGATAAAGATATTTGTGAAGGGATTCCCATAAAAAATAATTTCGATTTTATTTTTCATTTAGCGGCTAATACCGATTCGAGATTCCCTGATGATATTGAAATGTATCGCAATAACATATTAGGCTTTTTAGAGATTCTCAAATTTGCTCTCAAGGGAAAGAGTAAACTGATTTATGCTTCGAGTGCAGCTGTTTATGGATGTAAATCTAAGGAAATAATTAACGCTTATGCTCATTCTAAGATGATAATAGATGAAATCGCAGAAGAATTTTTCGGAAAATTGAAAATAGTTGGATTACGTCCTTTTAACTGCTTCGGAAAAGGAGAATTAATGAAAGGCAAAAATGCTAGTATTATCACTCAGTGGCGAGAACAAATACTTTCAGGAAAACGGCCGGTGATTTTTAAAGGAAATTACAAACGAGATTTTATCTATATCAAAGATGTTGTTCGAGGATTTGAACAAGCAATGAAACTTCCCAATGGAATTTATGATTTAGGAAGCGGAGTCGCGACAGATTTTCGGGAAGTTCTCAAAATAGTTATAGAAACACTAGGAATATCCGTAAAGCCTAAATTTGTTAAAAATCCCTACGAAGGAAGTTATCAGGAATATACAAAGGCCGATATTTCTTGGGGCTTCAAGCCTCGATTTACATTAAAAGAAGCAATCAAAGACTATTTCTTAAATGAAGCTGTTTGAATTATTTTCTCTATTCTTCTTTCACTTTTTAGCTGATTTCTGTTTTCAGCCGGAGTGGATGGGAAAGATGAAAATAAGAGACCCTTTTACATTAATAGCTCATTGCTTTGTTTGGGCAGGTTTTTTGAGTTTTGTCTTGATTTATTTCTTTGATTTTGCTATTTGGAAATTTTTCTTCTTATTCTTGGGTCATCTTTTTTGTGATTATTCAAAACATAAATTTTATCATAAGTTACCGTTTCATCTTAAGAATTTAATCGATCAAACTTTTCATTTCTTTCAATTAATAATCGTATGTTTCCTTTAAATCACATAGACTGTTCAACAAGTTGGGATGAGTGGGCAAGAAAGCATCCAGAAATAGTAATGAAAAAGCGAAAAATTATTCTTAGAAACGGACAATCTCCGGGAGATATTTTGACTTGGACAAGAGCGATTGGAGATTTAAAAGAATCTTATCCGAACTACGAAATAGATGTTCGATGTCCCGCAATGGAAATTTTCGAGAATAATCCAAGAATTACACATTTAGATGAAAATGATCCAGAAGTTGAGATTTTCGATATTGGCTACGATGAGATAAATCAATCTGGATGGTCAGGAATTCACTTCACTGATGCTTGGAGACATGATATGGAGAAAAAGCTTGGCATTCCTATAAAGAAAACAGGAATTCGTCCGGAACTATGGATTTCTGATTTGGAAAAGTCTTGGTATAATCAGGTTCATTGTGAATTTGGCTGGGACGGTCCGTTTTGGGTCTTGAATGCGGGAAGAAAACAAGATAATGAATTGAAACAGTATCATAGATGGCAAGATTTTGTAGATTTGTTTAATAAACGATTTAGGGGAAAAGTGAAATTAGTCCAGATAGGACATCCAGATCATATTCATCCCAAATTAGAAGGAGTTCTTGATTTAGTTGGGAAAACAGATTTAAGGCAGTTAATCAGATTAATTTACTGGGCTCACGGAACAGTTGGACCAATTTCTCTCCAATTTGTGATTTCAGCAGCATTTGAACAGCCAGCTGTTGTTATAGCAGGCGGGAAAGAAGGAGTTAAATGGCATCTTTATCCACATATAAGATATCTCTACACTAATGGAGCTCTTGAATGTTGCAAGTGGGATGGATGTTGGCTTGGGGGAGCAAAAGGAAAATGTAAAAATCTTGTTGAATGGAAAGGGCAAAAAGTTCCTCGTTGTTTTGCTTTGATTCAGCCTTATCAAATTGTAAATGCTATTGAAATGTATTATAAAGGAGGAAGATTAAAGCTTCCTTCTAAAGAAGAGTTTAAAGTCTTAGAAAGAAGATATCAAGAATTTGTAAGAAAAAAGGGATTAGAACCTATCAAATATTAAAATGTTGAATTTTTTCAAAGACAAATTTCTTTCTGGTTTTAATAATCACTTCTTAGATGAAGTTAATGCTACCTTGCCTTATTATGGCCCCCTACTTTATCTTTGGGCTAGACTTCATAACTCAAAAAATATTTTAGAAGTAGGAATAGAAAGAGGATATACTTCTTACTATTTAGCACAAGCAGCTAAATTAAACAACGGAATGTATTATGGAATAGAAAAGAATATCGAATGGTGTAAAAAATTTGAAAAAATCTTGAAAGAGGAACAATTTCCTTATAAGATTATTAATGAAGATACAAAGAAAATTCAAGACTTGAAAGAATTTGGAATTGAGAGGATAGACATTGCTTTTTTAGACGGAGAACATTCCACAGAAGCTGTTTCTCATGAAATTGATTTGATTTATCCTTTGCTTGCTGATAATGGATGGGGCTTTATTTTCATTCATGATATAATAGATATGGGAAATGCAGGAATTTGGTTTAAATTAAAGAATGATAAGCGTTTTGAAACCTTAGGATTAAATCCAAATTATGGATTAGGGATTGCAAGAAAGATAGAAGGTTTTGACTATAAGGAAATTGCGAAAAAATATGAAATTAAGTCATTCTATATGCCAAGATACGAGTTTTTGGCTGATATAATTAATCGAAATGGATTTAAACGAATTGTTGAAGTTGGAGTCGATAAAGGAGAGACAACGAAATATCTATTAGAACATTGTGATCTAAAATATTATGTTTTAGTTGATAATAATTTTAATTCCGAATTAGAAGCTGAACTTAGAGCGAGAAAATTAGTTAAGAAATGTTCTGCCTGTCCGAGACCGGTCGAGATACTAAAAATGGATTCCGTAGAGGCAGCTAAGAGATTTAGAGATAAAGAATTTGATTTAGTCTTTATTGATGCTAGCCACGATTATCAATCAGTCTTAAACGATATTCTTGCTTGGAAGCCGAAAGTTAGAGAAGGAGGAATTATTTGTGGGCATGATTTTTTCAGATCTGGAGATAAACCATATTCTCAAGTCCATTCTGCTGTTAAAAAGGTCTTTAACTGGGTAAATTTAGTTTCAGATGAATCGCCAGATTCAGACAGGTGTGTCTGGTGGCGATATGTTTAACAATATTAAATTAGAAAAACCAATCTTTATTACTGGTTGTTCAAATAGTGGGACTTCTGTTTTGTTCTATTCATTGCTTTGGAATGAAGAACTAGGTGGATTCCTGCAAGAAGTGAATGCCTACTGTAAATGGATTCCTAAAAATGTTGGTTTGCCTGATAGGTTATTCTCTCTTGCTCCCGCTTTTTACGAATATTATTTTAAGCTAAATTCATTAAAGGAAATTGAGGTTAAATCTGAACTTCTTAATTGTCTTTCAAATCCTAATTTTGTTAAAAAGGGAAAACGTTTGGTATTTAAGGATCCTCGTTTTTCTTTGAGACTGAAATGGTTAAAGAAAATCTTTCCCGATAGTTACATAATCGCAATTATTAGAAATCCATACGCAGTTATAGAGGGAATAATGAGAAGAGATAAACGGATAAATATCAATCAAGCAATTCTTCAATATATTATTACGAATAAGGTTATAGAAAAAGAGGGGAAAGAAATTGATAAATTTAAATTGATAAAATATGAAGATATGATTAAAGCTGATAAATTTCCACCAAGTAAATTCTGGGATTCTCTCTTGGATTTTTTAGAACTTGACAAGAACCGTTTTAGAATTCCAACTAAGACTAATTGGTCTAAATTTGATAAAACCCGTAATCAAACAAGTATCAAAAGACTTAGTAGGTGGGAAAAAGAATTGATAACTTTTGCAACTAGTGATATTATGGAAAAATATGGATATGAAAAAGAATAAACCAGGAAAAATAAAGATTGGAATAGTCGGATTAGGAACAGTCGGAAGAGCTGTCCAATTTTGGTTTAGAAAATGTCAATTTCCCCTGTTTTTCTATGATAAATACAAAGAGATTGGATCTTTCAAAGTAGTTAATAACGCTGATATCATCTTTTTATGTGTTCCTACTCCTTATAAAGAAAAGACTGGATATGATGACTCCGCTATTTTTGAAACCCTTGAACAATTAGAAAGAGAGAAGATAGTTGTTATCAAATCTACTATTCTTCCAGGAAGAACAGAATTTTTCCAAAAACAATTTCCAGAACTCAAAATTCTCTTTAATCCCGAATTTTTAAGAGAGAAAACAGCTATTGAAGATTTTCTTAATCCAGAAAGACAAATTGTGGGATATACTGAGAAGAGTCGAGATGTTGCTCCGACAATCCTTGATTTGCTTCCTAATGCTCCCTATAAGAAAATTTTGCCTGCAAAAGAAGCTGAGATGATTAAATATGCGGGAAATGTGTTTTTAGCAACTAAAGTGATTTTCGCCAATCAGATTTATGATTTATGTCAGGTCCTTAAGATAAATTATGAACTTGTTAAAGAAGGGCTTGGATACGACAAAAGAATAGGACATTCTCATCTTGATATTCTTAAAGATGGCTATAGGGGATATTTGGGAGCTTGTCTCCCGAAAGATCTAAAATCATTATTACAATTGGCAAAAGAAAAGAAAATACATTTGAAACTTTTCGAAACTGTTGATAATATAAATGAAGTCTTAACTCGAAATGTGGGAAAACAGTAGACCAAAAAGTAAATATGCTATAGTCTTGGTAGGCTCAACTTCCTATCTTCCAGGCGTGAATGGAATTGTAAACGCTTTGGATTATTATGGAAATAATATAGATTTACACTTAATTTATGATGATGATTTGCCAAAAGAATATGAAAGAAGATTAAAGACTGCAGATCTTAATTATCGTCTTGTGCTTCAACCATTTTCTGAACTTGTGAAGAAGATGGTTTCAGAATGGCCGGAATTCTCTCCGAGAGAAAAATATCATGAACATACTTACATTCGTTATTGGTATTTAACAAAAATCAAGGATGATTATAAAGTTACTTCATGTCCAGATGCTGATTCGATTATTGTAAATAACATAACTCCTTGGTTTGAACTTGTAGAAGGAACGAAATATTTGTTAACTGCACAACATTTGTTTAGCTGGCTGGAAATTGAACAGTATAATGAGTCAAATTTATTGACAGGACTTCCAGTTTTTAATCATCCTCTTATTTGTGATCCTCAAGTTTGGTCTGATATATTCATAAAGATGTTCGAGAGAGAGAGTCAATTCCATGAGTCTGATATGAGATGTCTAAACAGAGTGATGCTTTTGAATAATCGTTTCAAAGATGTAATTCCACTTTTGGATTGCCAATGGGCTGGAAGATATATCTGGTATGGACGATTAATCGAAAGAGAATTGGGCGGAAAATGGTATTTGTTGGGTTTCCCGAATATTTTCAGAGTGAATATTATTCATGGAAAATGGTGGGGTCGAGGCTTCAGACTGGCTCAATTAAAAGGAGCGGCTCCTGAAAATAAAGAAATAATGAGACAGAATTTGGAACTTATTGTAAAAATGTATAAACGACTGAACGAAGAATGGAAAGTCAAGTGGCCACTTCCGTCAGAATTCTGAATCTAAATATGAAAAACGCAAATCAATATTTACCAGAAAATATTTTAATTCCATTTTTTGGCAAAGAAGCCAAAATTGTTGGTGTTGAAATAGGAGTTTTAGGAGGCAGCGGCAGTGTTGCTATGTTAGAAAGAATGCCGAATTTGAAATTATATTGCATTGATCCTTGGAAACATTTTCCGGGACGAGGATATGAGGCAGAAAGAGATCAAGAATTCCATAATAAGAATTATGAGGAAGCCAAAAAGCGACTTGAGGTCTTTGGAGATAGGGCAATAGTTTTAAGAATGAAAAGTGATGATGCTGTTGATGTCATTAAAGAGCCTTTAGATTTTGTTTATATAGACGGAGATCATTCTGAGGATCAAGTAAGACGAGATATTATCAATTGGAAAAAGAAGTTAAAGAAGCGTTCAATTTTAGCTGGACATGATTGGCAATTGGATCATATTAAAAAAGTTGTCAGAGAGTTGTTGGGAAAGCCTAAACTTGGTGATGATTTCATTTGGTATTTTGAATATGATTCCTAATTTTTCAAAACAAGAGAAAAAGATATTGACGGGAATCATTTTTCATAATTTAAGAATTCTTCATAATGTAACCCCAAAGGATACTTATATTGAGAATTACAAATGGCATTGGAATAGATGGGGAGAGGAATATTTTGATCTTTATCACTTCTGTTTTTGGTATGGATTGACTTTTCGTCCAAAGAAAATAATTGAAATCGGAGCAAGAACAGGACTTTCTTTGTGTCAATTACTTTCTTCCTATTTGGATTTCAAGGATTTAAGAGTTGTAATTTTCGATAGATTCGATGATGGACTTTCTTGTCCTCGGTTGATAAAAAAACATTTGAATCATTTAGGAATTCCAACAAATTTTTTAGAGTTTCACAAAGGAGATTCAAATGAAGAAATTCCCAAATTTAAAAAGAAAAACAAAGATTTATTTGATTGGATTTTAGTAGATGGATCTCATCAGATGCCTTGGGTCTGGAATGATTTTGAAAATGTGAAAGATTTAGTAAGAATTGGCGGAGTTATTGTTGCCGATGATATCAATGCTCGAAAAGAAGATGGGATTGATGTTCCTAAAGCGTGGAACCAATTCAAGGATACTTATAAGGATTACTTCACATTTTGGGAAGAAAAACATGGAAAAGGAGTGGGAGTTGCAATCAAGAACGAAAAATTGTTTGATGAAACTAGAAGAAATTTAGTTTATAGGCCATCAGAACATCTAATTTCGTCATATTTTCACTTTTATTAACATGGAATTTATTGAGCCGCTTAAACAGGAGAAAAAATTAAAGGATTATCTTGATACCGGAAAGTATAAGAAAGTGGCAATTTTTTGGGGACACGGACTCGGAGATTCCGTTCAGTTTCGAATAGTTTTGGAAAAACTCAAAGAACTTTATCCCGATATAGAATTTAAGATGGCAATTTTTCGAGGATTAGATTTAGAAGTTGTTTTTCCTGAACATGTCTTTGTTAGTAGCCGAGAAGAAGCTATGAATTTAAGAGATTTTGATTTAGTTTGTCAGATTAATTTCCCTCTAGAAAGGGAAGGATTAACAAAGACTGAGCTTTGCTGTAAAACTGAAATCGGAATAGAACCTATAAACGGACATCTTCCATTGCCCGAATTTCCATCTCCATTGGTTGCTGTTCATTTTAATCTTACCTCTTTGCCCGAATTAGTTCGTCCATCAAGAGAAACTGCTGAATCTATCTGGAATGAGATAAGAGAGGCAGGATTAATCCCTATTGAAGTTCATTTTTCACATGTCTTCGACAATCCTGTTAATAAAAAGTTCGACTTCGTAGATTGCACAGTCAGAAATTGTAAAGCAAGAGTTCAATCTCTTTTTGGTTTGTTGAAAGTTTGTCGTTTTTTCATTGGAGTGGTTTCTGGCCCGTTTCACTCAGCTATGGCAATCTTGCCCCATGAAAGAATTTGTTATCTTCAAAAAGATATCCCTTTAGAAAGATTCACTCACGAGAATATAAAAGTCATTGATATCAAAAATTATAAAAAGAATTCTGTTCTTAATTGGTTAAGAGAACAGATTTCTAAAGGCTTATGAGCAAATATTCCTATGTTGTTGCTGCCAATGAAAGATATCTTCCTTTGTTAAATGCGTTCTTGAATTCTCTTGAATACGTTGGTAACAAACAAGATGTTCATCTAATCTCTTGGAATTTGCCAACTTCTTATCTTAAACAATTTTCCCAATTGGGGTATTCAGTAATTGTTCACGAAGTTTCTAATGAACCAGGGTTCAAAGAATTGGGAGAAGGAGATGTTCTTATGAGATATCGATACGAACTCGCTTCCAATTTAACAGAATATGAAAGTGTAGTTGTTTTCGATGCTGATTCAATAGTTGTTAGAAATCTAGATTTATTCTTTGAAATTGCTGCCAAGGCTAATGTAATAATAGGCGTTGCCTTGGAACAGAAACGTTGGTATGGAAGAGAGGAAAATCATAAGGTAGACGGAAAACATATAGTCTCAGAAACTTGGAACGAAAAGGATATTGCTTGTTCTCCATTATTCTTTAATCCCAAAGAATTTGGAAAGGTATTCTCTTATTCTTGGCATATTTTCGCAGATTATCCTCCTGAAAGACGGTTCAGGGCTCCCGACATGGATGCCTTGAATATTGCTATCTTGAAATTTGGAGTTCAGAATAGAATTTTAGAACTTCCAGAAACTCCTTGGTCTGGTTTACACGAAACGCTGTTAAAGCCTTTTTCTTATGTATGTGAAATGCACGGAAATCTTTGGACAATTAATGGAGAACCCATTTATGTCATTCATGGACAATTTAACTCTCCGCTTTGGAGACAATGGCAAATAGAAGGACAGTTACGGTGTATAGATAGAGAATTAGATGGTTCTCCTCGTTGTAAGAAAATTGCTCAAGATTGTTTAGAATTTTTAACTTCTTATTGGCAAAAAATGTTTGAATTCAAGTTAAAATTGACCTAAAAAGAAAAATTGGATAGAATTGAGAAAAAGAGATTCCCGCCCCAGAGTCTTATTTCTGGGGCGAGGAACTCGCTCCTAGGGAGTGAGGTTCTGAGGAGGAATCTCTTTCCTCGCTCCCGAAATGAGACTCTGGATAAGAGTCTCATTTTTATTAAGAAGGATTATGGCATGGCTTTCGAACTGGCAATATCGTAAAAAACTAACAATTCCTGCGTCTAAGATTGATTCGGATTTAACGCACTTTCCTGTGCCAATAATTTTGGATTCTTCGGTTGGACTTAACAAACAAGATGTTACCGATATTTTTGATGAAATTGGAAGTAATTCAAAGAAAATTGCTGTAACAAAGAGTGATGGAACAACTCAGCTTTATGTAGAGATAGAACAATGGGATAGCGTCAACAAAAAAGCAGTTTTGTGGGTAAGTAGCTCAGATCTGACATTAAGTTCTACAAGTGACAATGTCCTTTATTTATACTTTGATAATTCACAAGCTGATAACACGACTTATGTTGGAGATACGGGAAGCACTCCAGCTCAGAATGTTTGGGATAGTAATTATGTAGGAGTTTGGCATTTGAATAAACAGATAGGAAAAGAGGAAGATTATGCTACCACTCTTTTTGAAGATGATTGTTCGGGAACACTCGATAACTGGACCAATGGAAATGGGGCTACTCATAGTTTCTCAAATGGGATAATGACAGTTGAAGATGATAGCACCAGTAATTCCGAATATGTTTATCATGATGTTTCTAACTCAAACGATGATTGGTATTTCAAGATAAGAATGAAAGTTACTGCTCAAACTGGAAATCCGATTCTTTTTCAACTAAGAGATGGAACAGATGCCACAGGATATGAAGTAGCAGGAGTTTATAGAGACACTGATGGAAGTTTGTATGCTTATAATGCTGGCTGGACAGATACCGGAGCAGATTTAAGTTTAGATACTTGGGTTACTTTTGAGGCTTATGGAAATACCAATGATGGAAAGTATTGGTTAAAAATAAATGGCACAGAATATGGTCCATATTCCAGACATAGTAGTGGTTCTGGTCCAATAGATTCTATTTTAATAGGAGGAGGAAGTTCAAGTGCAACGTGGACATACGAAGTTGATTCTGTATTACTCAAAGATACTTTAGTTAAAGATTCAACATCTAATGGGAATAACGGAGAAAGTAGAGGTTCAATGACTTCTTCTGATTTGGTAGATGGAAAAATAGGAAAAGCTTGGAATTTTGATGGAACAAATGATGGGGTTGATTTCTCAGGAGATTTAGTGGGGAATAGTTTGACGGTAGAAGCTTGGGTTAAAGCAGATGTAATCGCAGATGACACAACGATTGTGATAGAAAATAGCACTGATGTAGGAACGGATTGGCAACTAGGAATAAGAAGTGCTATTTCAGGAGATTCAGATAGTTTTATAATGGCTTCTTATGAAGCAGGTGTTGGTTGGCATTATGCATTGGATACCTTAACTGCTCAAAGTGCTACTTGGTATTATCTTGCTGGAACAGCTGATGGAACTACTCTCCGTCTTTATAGAGATGGAATTGAGGTAGCTTCAGCAAGTATGGGAGCAATTGCTGGAAGTGGAACATTTACCACAAGAATAGGAAAAAGAGAAAGCGATACTGCTGGTTTTTGGGATGGAATCATAGATGAGGTTAGAATTTCTAATACTGCTCGCTCCTTCGCTTGGATAAAAGCCTCTTATTATGCTCAAAGTGATCAATTTATCTATTGGGGTGGAACTGAAAGCAGTTCTAATCCTGATTGGATTAATGGTTGGCAATACCGTAAAAAAATAACAATAGATTCGACCAAGATAGATTC
>Ga0164318_10000248_pt1 | contig 37600 bp, 38 predicted proteins | sample GuaBasSedimGuay9_FD_113734 | JGI IMG/M metagenome (GOLD analysis project Ga0164318, IMG submission 113734) | Subseafloor sediment microbial communities from Guaymas Basin, Gulf of California, Mexico - Guay9, Core 4571-4, 0-3 cm | ecosystem: Environmental > Aquatic > Marine > Hydrothermal vents...
ACGGGTATATTCCGTCATCTCGGTAGCAATATCAACGTCCGAAATGCGGGACTCCGCGGCCTGGAGATTTTCGGCCTGAATAGTCAGGTTGGTAATGGTGTTGGACAGTCGGTTGGCCAAGCCGCCCAAGTCGGCGCGGATATTATCCTTGCTGTTAATCGCCGTATCAATCGCTCCCAGGGCGACTTGGGCTGCGGATTGGGTACTGATGGTATATCCGGCACTACCGACTGCGATGGAATTGCCCACGCCCAGGGCTGAGGCTGTGGCACTGTTGATCTTGATGTAATAGTAGTCCTCAGCGGAACTGTTACCAGTGCCGAAATGGATTTTCATCTGGTTGCCCGTGGAGCCGTCCTTACCGCTTCCGGACAGAGTGCCGTCCAGCAAGTGGACCCCGTTAAAATCGGTGGCGTTGGCAATCCGGGTGATCTCCGAGGCCATGGCCTGATACTCGCTGTCCATAATCAGGCGTTGGGCGCTGGTATAAGTCCCGGTAGCCGCTTGTTCGGCCAGTTCCTTCATCCGGGTCAGCTTCTCATCAATAACGGACAGCGCCCCGTCTGCAGTCTGAATCATGGAGAGGGCGTCATTGGCGTTCCGGACCCCTTGATTGAGCACCCGGATATCGGTGCGCATCATTTCCCGAATCGCCAGACCCGCGGCGTCATCCGCCGCGGAATTGATACGGAGACCAGAAGAAAGGCGTTGAACTGAGGTAGATAGGCGGGTATAAGTAGTACTTAAATTCCTCGCCGCATTCATTGCCATTAGGTTGTGATTAATGACAAGACTCATAGTTTTCCTCCTTGAATAGATAGGGGGGTCAATCCATTACCCCCGACGCATCCTTGCACGACCAGATTAAATCAGCAGGCTAACTGCGCTGTTGCCCCCTTTCTCGCCCGTAATATTTGACTTGCTCCTTGGTCTTGTCTAATTTATCGGCATTACTAGGAAAAACTTAAATTCAATGGTTGGCTAAGCGGAATAAATTTCTCCGGACAATCTATCTCGTCGTTCCTAGTTTAGGGTAACCATATCCAGCTAGTAATCAAACACAACTGATTAATAATATAAGAATTTGATTTAATTAATTATCTTAACGGAAACCGCAAACCGCAGACCGCAAACTGTATAACTTGCCGGATTTACCGACTTGATTTAAAATAGTGCAGTTAAATCAGGCCTGGAGGTAGGAAATGCGGGAACAGTTGCGGAAGTTGTATAAGCTCTTTGCCCACGAAGACCGGTTGCTGATTATGATTGACGCCGACCCCGATTCCCTCGGCAGCGCCCTGGCTCTGAAGCGCTTGCTCTGGCGCCGGGTGGCCGCCTGTGTCATCTCCACGATCCGCCCCATCACCCGACCCCAGAATCAGACCATGGTCCGGCTCCTGGAAATTCCTTTAGTGCCGTATGAGAAGATTAACCCAGAGGAATTCAGTCGCAAGGCCTTGGTCGATGGTCAGCCGGCCCACCATGAACGCTTTGGTGGGGTGGCCTACGATCTGATTATTGACCACCATCCTCTACATCCCCAGACCCAGGCGCGGTTGGTCGATGTGCGCCCGGCATACGGTGCCACCGCTACCATCCTGACCGAGTATTTGCGGCAGGCCAAGATCAAGCCTTCCCTCAAGTTGGCAACCGCCCTGTTCTACGCCATCAAGACCGATACCGGCAATTTTGAGAGTCACTCCATCGAAGCCGATGTTCAGGCCTTTCACTTTCTCTTCCGTTATACCCGTCAGGCCCTAGTGCGGCGCATTGAAATCGCCGAATTAACCCTGGGTATGCTGAAATATTTTCGCCGCGGTCTGGGGCGCTGGCAGATTCGCCATGACCGACTCTATAGCTTTGTGGGCACGGTTCCCACACCCGATCTCCTGGTCATGTTGGCGGAATTTTTTCTGCGGGTGGTAGAGATCTCCTGGAGCATCGTCGGCGGTATCTACCAGGATAAGTTTATCGTCATCTTTCGTAACGATGGCTTGCGCAAAAACGCCGGCCGGTTGGCCATTAAAGCCTTTGGCAAACTGGGCTCGGCGGGCGGGCACGCGGCCAGTGCGCGCGCGGAGATTCCGCTGACCGCCCTGGGGGAGGTCAACCTCGGAGAAGACGCCGACGCCTGGGAAAATTTTCTTATTACCCTGGTGGAAGGAAAATAATTTTGAAAGCTTGGGCCGCAGCGACAATCTATCTCACCCGAACCAACTAGCGAATTTTTTATAAAAAATTTTCCCTAAAATTTAAGTTTTCTCCAGCCGCTTAACCAAGACCACCCGTTGGATCTGTTGGTAATCCCGGTGTAATTGGGCCGGGCCATATGCTGTCTGGTGGGCTATCAGGTCCAGAACTGCTTCGGCCTGCCCCTGGCCAATTTCCAGGGCCAGGAGTCCGCCGGGAAGTAAGTACCGATGGGCGGTAGAGATTAGACGGCGAATAACTGCCAGCCCATCCGGACCGCCATCCAGAGCGGCCCGCGGTTCAAAGGCGCGGATTTCCCGCGGCAGACGCTGCCAGTCGCTGGTCGGCACATATGGGGGATTGGCAACGATCACTGCAAAACAGGGCCTAGGAACCAGGGGCTGAAAGAGATCACCCTGAACAAAACTAATACGATCGGCCGCCCCTAAGCGCCGGGCATTTTCCTGGGCCAGGGCCAGGGCCGCAGCCGACAGGTCCAGAGCGATCAGCCGGAAACCAGGGAGGGTCCGGGCCAGAACTACCGCCAATACGCCGCTGCCGGTGCCGACATCCAACAGCGGCCCCTGGGCCAGGGGAAAATCCGGCTGCTGGATCTGTTCCAGAACGGCCTCTATCAGGATTTCGGTTTCGGGACGGGGAATCAGGGCCGCGGGCGTAACCAGAAAATCTAACGACCAAAACTCCTGGTGGCCGGTGATGTATTGGGTCGGTTCCCCGGTCAGGCGACGGCGGATCAGGATTTTAAAGCTGGTCAGTTCCTCAGCGCTCAGCGGCTTATTATATTGCAGGTAAAGATCTAAGCGCTCCAGGCCTAGACAATGGGCCAGCAGCACCTGGGCCGCGGCTCGAGGTTCGCTAATCCCTTTGGCCTTGAAATAATCGGTGGTCCAGCGGAGCAATTCCAGAATGGTCCAGATTACGCCACGGTTGGCTTTCATGCCTCCGGCTGATTCAGAAGCGCGGTGCGGTGATAGGAATACAAGGCATCCAGCAGTTCGTCCAGGTCCCCGGCCAGCATTCCCTCCAGGCGGTAGAGAGTCAGGCCGGGGCGGTGGTCGGTGACCCGACCCTGCGGGAAATTATAGGTGCGGATGCGTTCGCTGCGATCACCGGTGCCGACCTGGCTTTTGCGGTCCTGGGCTATTTTTTGTTGTTGTTCCCGTTGCTTAAGATCGAGCAGCCTAGATCTGAGCACTTTTAAGGCCTTGGCTTTGTTCTTGTGCTGGGACTTTTCATCCTGGCAGGAAACCACCAGGCCTGTAGGGATATGCGTGATGCGTACTGCGGAGTCAGTGGTATTGACACTCTGTCCGCCCGGTCCCGAGGAGCGGAAGACATCCACCCGAATTTCCTCTGGGTTGATCTGTACCTCAACGTCTTCGGCTTCTGGCAGGATAGCCACGGTTACCGCTGAGGTATGGATTCGGCCCTGGGATTCGGTGACCGGCACCCGCTGCACCCGGTGCACCCCGCTTTCATATTTTAAGCGGCTATAGACCTGCTGGCCGGCAATCAGGGCAATGATTTCCTTCAGTCCGCCCATGCCGGTGGGGCTATGACTCAACACTTCAACTTTCCAACCCTTATTTTCAGCGTAGCGACTATACATCCGAAACAGATCCGCGACAAACAGCGCGGCCTCCTCGCCGCCGGTGCCGGCCCGGATTTCCAGGAGAATGTTCCGGGCATCATTGGGATCTTTAGGTAGTAAGAGGACGCGCAGTTCCTCCTCCAATCCACTCAGTTGGGTCTTTAACTGTTGAATTTCTTCGCGGGCCAGGGCCTTGATGTCCTCATCGCTCTCTTCTTTTAACAGGGTCTGATTAGACTCCAGTTCCTGGCGGACCTGTTGATAATGCCGGAAGGTTTGGATTAACGGAGCTAATTCGGCATGTTCCCTGGCATATTGCTGATAGCGCTCCTGATCTTTAATGATCTCGGGATCGCTTAAATGAGCTTCCAGTCCCTGGAATTTATCTGCAATGATTTGTAGGCGTTCGATAAACATAATGATCTAAAACAAACTGTCATTCTCCCGTTCCCAAGTACAACTTAGGAACAAGGTCAATCAAATAAAACAGCTTTCCGCCTGTTCCAAGCACAGGCAAGATGCCTGTGCCCTGGGATGGCCATATTAACCTAAATTATAAAGAAAATTGTTTCCGGCTGCAAGCCACCGGCTATTTCATGGATTATGAGGCTGAGATCAATCTGACGCTCACCGGGGTTGGGCGCGGTTTATTTATCAGGTGGCCTGAGAGAATTCCAGTTCCCCGCGGATAGCGGCACTCAGGGCCTCCAGGGCGACCTCCAGTTGGTCATCGGCAGGTTCCCGGGCAGTAAGACGCTGGGTCGCCAGCCCCGGCCACAGCACCAGGCGCGTCAGCGGGTGATCGACATGGCGACCGCCGAAGCGAATGACTTCATAGGACAGGGCGGCAATCGGGAACATCAGGATGACCTTGAGCCCGACCTGCAGCAACAGATCCCATACGCGTCCCCAGCCCCTGAGGCCGGGGAACAGCGGAAATAACGCCGCGAACAGGAAGATGCTCACCAAGAGGACCACCAGGATAAAGGAGGTGCCGCAGCGGGGATGCATGATCTGGTGTTGGCGGGCATTTTCCACGGTCAGGGCCTGCCCGGCCTCATAGGTAAAAATCGATTTGTGCTCGGCGCCGTGGTATTCAAATACCCGGCGAACTTCGTGGAACCAGGATATTGACCAGATATATAACAGAAAAAACCCGATTTTGAGCAGGCCGTCAATCGCGTGGAAGGCAAAAGCTTCGGTGGTCAACTCCTCCCCCCAGAGCTTGCCGATCAGACCACTCAGATAATGAGGGAGCAGGCCGAAGAAAAACAAGGCTAGGGCAAAGGCCGAGATGATGGTAAAGGCCATGGCCCCGGTACTGAGTTGTTCCTCTTCTTCTTCTACCGCGACGTGCGCCGAGAAGGTCAGGGCCCGGATACCGTAGAGCAGGGATTCCCATAGGACTATCGGTCCCCGGAAAAAGGGCCAGCGTAAAAAGGATAGTCGATCAGCCACCAGCTTAAGGCGATCGGCCTTGACGATTATGGACCCATCGGGCTTGCGGACCGCAATAGTCATCACGTGGGGGGCTCGCATCATGACGCCCTCGATCACCGCCTGCCCGCCGACGGGAAAATCCGGCATGGCCAATTACTCCGCAGGTTCTTCGGCTTTTTTCTTGGGGGCCTTGGAGTAGCGCCGTAAGAAGCGCTCAACCTGGCCGGTAGAATCTACCAGCTTCTGCTTGCCGGTAAAGAAGGGGTGGCACTTGGAACAAATTTCCACGCGGATGTTTTCTCGGGTAGAACCGGTGGGGAATTCATGGCCACAGGCACAGCGCACCGTGGTCTGATAGTATTTGGGGTGGATATCCTTTTTCATCAGTGAGGCTTGATCCTCCATATTTTTATTAACGTTATAATTATCGTTACTTCTCAAGCAAAAATCAAGGTTTTTTGGTTGATTAGCTTAAAATGGTGCGCAGGACGCACCCTAGGTTAATCTTCACGGTTTTTAATGACCCCTTGGGTGCAGTGATTTTTAAAGTTAAATCAGCGCCGGCCCAGGTTGAAAGACTAGGCCACCAATGTTTTCAGCCCTGGGGTTGAGATGGAGGGGGCTGACAACGAGGACAGAAAAAGCTGCTGCGGCCGGCCTGGACCAGGCGTTCGAGCGGCGTGCCGCATTGAGGACAGGGTTCCCCGGCCTGGCCGTAAACCTTGAGCTGCGGGTGAAAGTTGCCGATCTCTCCCTGGCCGTTCTTAAAGTCGGCGATGGTGGTGCCCCCTAAGCGGATGGCAGCGCGTAAGATCCGCCGCGTGGCCTTAATCAGGCGCTGCCAATCTTCCCGGCTGAGCTGCCCTACTGGAGTCTGAGGATGGATGCGGGCCGCGAAGAGAATTTCGCTGGCGTAGATATTGCCGATACCGGCAATAATCCGGCCATCTAAGAGAAAATTCTTGATAGGCCGCTGGTGTCCTTTAGCTAAGCCCAGCAGCCAATCGGGGGTCAGACGCCGGGAAAAAGGGTCCAGCCCCACCGCAGCCAGGGGCGGGGGCTTGACTCCGGGAGGGTAGATCAGAAACTGGCCGAAACGCCGGGTATCCTGGAAGACCAATTCCCAGCCGTCGTTCATATGGAGGATGAGGTGCACATGCCGGAGTGGAGGGGCGGTAGTCTGAAACAACAGCAGCCGGCCGCTCATCCCCAAGTGAATCAATAGCGTGGCGCCCTGATCTAAATGGAATAACAGGTACTTGCCCCGGCGGGAAATTCTCTCGATGCAGTGGCCGCGCGCCCAGCGCTGCAATTCTGATCGAGGGGACTGTTGCCGCACGCGCTTATTACTCAGAGTCAGGTCAACGATGCGTCGCCCGGGGAGATGCTGAGCCAGGCCGCGGCGGATGACTTCGACCTCCGGGCCTTCCGGCATCGGCGCTTAAACCTCGGCGGCCAGCCAGGCCTTGAGGCGCGGCAATTCCTGCGCCTGCCATTCGGGTCCCAGGCGCAGGCGCAAAAATTCAGCAAACAGCCGGTCCAGGATCTCGGTGACTTCCTCAATCTGGGCCATCTGATCGAAAAAGTGGGCTTCGTCGTCTGCTTCGGCCAGGGCCGGGCTGGCATTGGTTTTCAGGCCCTTGACCTCCAAGGTGGTAGCTTTTAGAGTCAGGGGCCATTCCAGTTTATCGCGGCTGATTTTCAGATGTAACTCTTCCGGAGTCTTACCTTGCCGTAATCCCAGTCGGGCCTCCTGGTGGTCAGAATGGCTGCCCTGAACCGCCAGGCTCTGAAAATATTCACCTTCCCCGACTTCGAGACGCATTTTCTCCCCCACTTCCAGAGACAAGGGTTCCTGTCCCGGCAGGGTAATGGTGCCCTCGGGATTATCCTCGCTCTTGAACCAGAGCCAGGTCAGGAACTCGCGCCCCAGAAATCGATAGTTCCAGAGCCGTTCTATTACATCTAAATTAATCATCCTGGCCTCCAGACTGAATTGGCGTCCCTAACGAAGGGCTGAGCAGTTCCAGGGCGTCAAATGCCGATTCGCTCGTCAGTTGGCTCTGGGCCAGGGTATAGGGAAAGAGCAGGTAAAGATCCAATTCAAAGGTCTCCCGAAATAAGGTTTCAAAGACTTCCCGGACCTTGGGACTGGTGCTGAACAGCCACAAACGCCCGGGGGTCGGACGCCAGACCACGTCGTAGAGCTGGGGTTGAGGCATCTGACGGCGCAGCAACTCTTGCATGACGGTCTCTTTGAGGGCCGCCTTCAGGGCCCGGCCCATAACTCGGTTTTTCTGCCGCAGTTGCGCAGCTTCGGCCAACAGATAATGTTTGCGGAACAGTGCGGCCGGAACTTTGCGGGTATCTATGCGCAGCGAGAAGGTGAGATACTCGCCCTGATGAGCAACCCCTTGTTGAAAATCGGTCTCCAAAAGATTACCCAATGCCACCCAACCCACCGATTTTTCCTGCGCGGTGTCGTCGATATCCATAAAAAGATACTTCTGCAAGCGAGCATCCACCCAGGACAGAAAATCACCGGGTAGCTCCCCCTGAACAATATAGCGGCAAAAGCTTACTGATTTGGATAAAATTCCCATATTAAACAGTTCTCCTTCTTGACCCTCAGCATCCTAACCAAAAATCAGAATCAGCGCAAGTGAATTTAATATAATGGTTGACATTGCCGAAAGAACTAGTGTAGCAGTGTAATAAAGCAAATAAATCGGATAATTTCTATTAAATTTGGCCTTACTGCGGAGCTATAACGATTTAAGCTCATGGCGGTGCCTTTCTCCCGCCAAGCGGCTGGAGAGGGTAAGATGTGAAACCTTGTTGAACTTTTACAAAACAGAAAACAGAAAACCAAGATGCATGGCACTAAAACCGGAAAATATCGGCGGCTGATCTTGGCAATGCTTTTGAGCATGCTGGCCTTAGGGGGTCTGCCGATCCAGAGCCCGGCCTTAGAGTTGGTGGTGGCTTTGGATACTTCCGGCAGCATGAAACAGAACGACCCGCATCAGCTCTTGCCCCAGGCCGTGCGTCTTCTGGTCACCCTGGTCCAGCCCCAAGATCGCCTGGGATTATTGACCTTCGAAGATGGCGCGGCCTTAAGGTTGCCAGTGTCGCCGCTTACCCCCGCACATAATCAACAGGCCTTAGCCGAGCTCAAAAAATTAGCCCCGCGCGGGCTTTACACCGACCTGTATGCCGCTCTGGAGGAGGGTCTTAAGGCCTTTCCGGGCGAAGACCGCACTCCCTCGCGAGCCTTAATCTTATTGACCGATGGTCAGATGGACATCAATCCCCAGAAAGGACAGTCAGCGGATTTTACGGCGCGGCTGATACAAGAAGTCTTGCCGCAATATCAGGAGCGTAAAATTCCCATCTATGCCGTGGCCTTTACCGAGCAGAGCGATCAGAAATTACTCCAACAGTTGGCTGACCAGACCGGCGGACGTTTTCTTTTGGTGCAACAGGCCGCGGATTTGTATCTGGCGTTTGCCACGATTTACGAAGAATTGGAACACCCGCAAACCGCGCCGGTGATCGGCGATCAATTTATGATTGATGCCAGTGTTCAGGAGGCCACCCTGATTATCTCCCGGGCCCGGCCCCGGACCGCGGTGGCACTGATTGACCCCCAAGGCAAAAAAATTTCCTTTAAGAATGTTCGACCACCGATCAAGTGGTTTGCGACCAATAACTTTGACCTGATAACCATTCCCCAACCCAAGCCGGGCCGCTGGCGTCTAGTGGGCCACCAGAACCGCGGCAATCGGGTCATTCTGGTCACTGATGTGCAGTTACAGTGTCCTTTTTTACCGTATGCCGCGGGGCAGGATGAGGAAATTATCATTGCTGCGGGCCTGGCGCAGCGTCAGATCCTGATGCATACCAAGCCATTGCTAGAGACCACTATTTTTAGCGCTACCTTAGAAAGCTCGGACCACAAGCAGAAGTTTGTCTATCCCTTGGAGGCCACCGGCCTCGGTCTGCCCGGTTCCTGGCCTCAGGGCTTACGCGTGGGGCGACTGCCGCCCCTGGAAGGCGCTGCTCTTTGGCATCTCAGCATCCAGGCTTTAGGAAAGACCTGGCAACGGCAGCAAAATTTTAGTTTGCCGATAATTGCGCCCTGGTTTGTCCCCCAGGTGCAGCCCCAAAGTCCGGATGGTCAGGTGACCATTAAATTCACGGCGGCAACGGGACGTCAGGCCCAAGGTCTGGAAGGTTGGCTAAGCGTGAAAAAACCCTCCGGACAGATTCAGGCCAGCCGATTATCATTAGAGGAGAGCAAAGATTTTCAGTTTAATTTTCAGCCCCCGGTCTCGGGAACTTATGAGGTTACCCTACAGCTTTCCGGCACCACCGACCAAGGCCGTCCCTTACTGATCCGCTCCCCGGTGGTGGCCGTAGAGGTTCCGGCGGCTCTGGCCAGTCAGTCAACTGCGGCCGACAGTAATAGCCCCTCGGGGCGCTCTGAGCTGATCATCAGGCTGGCCATCGGCCTCATTGCCATATTAGTTCTGGCCGGACTTACGGTGTTATTATTCCGGTTCTGGCAGAGGCGAAGTCGCTTATCACCAGCCCGGTCCATTGCCGTGGGCGATGAAGTCAGCTTACCTTTCGAAAAAGAAAACCTGCTTCTCAAAGCCCAGGTGATGAGCCTCAAGGAAACGTTGGCCCAGGTTGAGGCTGCCAATCAGGCCCTGGAAAAGGAGATTAAATTGACCAAAGTCCAAAACGCGGCGGAACAAGAGGAACTGCGCAAAGAGCTGGAACATTATCAACAACAGGCCCGCATGGTAGGGCAGTTAGAAACGCGCTTGCACCAGGCCGAAAACGACGCCAAAAATATGCAGGAAGAATATTTGGCCCTTTTTAGCCGCACGCAACAGGATAAGGATATCTATAAGAAAGACTGAAGTCCGGGAAAAAAGTTTAGGCCCCACCAGGTGATTTTTAAAAGAGCATTTGTAAGAAGTGATCGTGGTATTCTTTCAGTTCTTGGTGACATTCGCCACAATAAAAATGGACTCCCCCTAAAATTTCCGATTCGTCACTGGTAGCGGTAAAACTGCCATCCTCGTTCTGCACGTAAAAAGTGGTAATGGTAACCTCTTCCGCCACTTCATAAAAATCACTATCGTTGCCGCAATAGGGGCAAACAATTCGCATCCGACTCAATCCATCCCCGTAACTTGATTGAGATCTTGACGGAACAAGGGGTTAAAAGGCTCCAGCTTCCGGGCCTGCTCTAACTCAATCATGGCCCGTTTATATTGGGCCGCGGACTTGCGTTTCTGTCCTTGGGCATTATGGAGTTTACTTTGTTGGGCATAGAGACAGGCCAGGTAGAAATGGGTCAAGCCGTCACGGGGATTCAGTTCGCTGGACGCCTGCAACGCTTGCCGGGCATTATTGTACTGCTGCTGTTGATAGTTGACAATCCCCAAATTTCGCAAGACCTGGGGATGATGGTCTTTGGATTTATCCTGTAAACTTCTGAGCAGCAGAACTTGTAGTTTTTCCAGAATTTCCTTATCTTGGATCGGGGGATTCTGATAGCGCAAGAGACGGTCGCTCAAGGCAATCACCTCTTCAGTCGATAATACCTGGCGAGTAAGGGCCTGGTCGAGTAGGGCTCGGTCATCACCTCTAATCCCTGGTTCTACCTGGTACGGTTGATACTTGACCTTAGGCAGAGGATAATCTTCGATTACCGCGGGACCGCCACAACCAGTCCCGACCACTATCATGATCACTAGACTGGCCCACAGTCTGGACATATCCGTGCCCCCCAAACTGGTATTCTTTTGTCCTTGCCCTAATCTCTTATTATCCTCATCCGGGCTTTGGTCGTCAATGGCTTTTTTTATGAACGCCAAGACCCGGACTCGGTCACAGGCAGAAAACACTTGGGAATTATTTATGGTATTGATAACCTTTACGAACCACACGGCGCTTGACTTCGCAAGGACCTATACGAGCCAATATATGGTGTTCAAGCTGATTAGCCTGAATCTCGTCGCCACAGGTAAAGATATCTAGGACCAGATAGCCGTATTCCGGCCAGGTATGGAGGGAAATATGGGACTGAGCCAGGAGCGTAAAGCCTGTAACCCCTTGGGGTTGAAACTGATAGTATCGGGAGCCGAGATTGGTTAATCCGACATTCTTGACGGCATTCTTAACGGCTCGGTGGAGAAATCGGTGGGAATTGATCTTTTCCCTATCGCAGCCATAAAGCTCCAGCATCAGATGGTATCCGTCCGGCCGCGGATTTTGGACCAAGAGCTCCCTTTTCATGGCCAAGCCCTCCTTAAAAAAAATTTTTGAGGAACCTCAAGGGTTCCCCTTTTGCCACCCCCTCGCTGGTCTAATTAGACTACGGTTAGGCAAACATTGACAAAATTCGAACATTATCCATCTCTGAAACCAAATAGAGCAATATTTATCGCAAATCAGTCGCCAAGTCAACTAAAAACCTCCCTGTGGTTGGTTTATGATAAGGTTTTGACTGGAGGTCAGGGTGATCCTATTAACCTAAAGCGCTGCAGTCGGCATTATTCTGCTTTATTTACAAAGTTTAGCGATTTTGCCAAACTACTTGTCCGGTAGCCTTTTCGCATGTATATTACTTTATTGAGATCTGATGCAGATTACTTTACAACGCCATCACCAGACCAGATGCCTTAATGCCACGGGTCGCGGCCGGCAGGGGTAACCGCCGTCCGGGGAGGGTTTTTTTAGAAACAGAGTTGAAGTATCTTAAATCTGAGTCTTGATGAATACTAATATCTGGTTAACCTAACCAAGCTCTAGATCTGGAAGAGGAAGATGCGAGAAATCAATGTTCAAGAAGTTACCGCGGCGGTCAAACAGGCGGCGATGACGGCGAATTTCGAGCTGGGGGCAGATATGCTCCGGGCCTTGGAAAAGGGAGCCCGGGAGGAAGAATCACCCGCCGGGCAAGAGGTGTTCCGGCAACTATTGGAAAACGCCCGTATTGCTCGGGAAAAACGCATTCCTATCTGTCAGGACTGCGGTTTGACCGTGGTCTTTGCTGAACTCGGACAAGAAGTCCACCTGGTAGGGGGCGACTTTAATGAAGCCGTCCAGGAAGGCGTGCGTCAGGGCTATCAGGCCGGTTATCTGCGAAAATCCCTGTGCCATCCCCTGACCCGGAAGAACACTGGCGACAATACCCCGGCGGTGATCTATACTACCATCGTGCCCGGCGACCAGCTAAAGTTGATGGTAGTGCCCAAAGGCGGCGGCAGTGAAAACATGAGTCGGGTTTTTATGCTGCGCCCGGCCGCGGGACTGGCCGGGATCAAAGAGAAGGTGGTGGAAACAGTGCGTGACGCCGGTGCCAATCCCTGTCCGCCGACCATCATCGGAGTGGGCATCGGCGGCACCTTTGAGCAAGCGGCGTTGTTAGCCAAAAAGGCTTTGTTGCGGGAGGTCGGCAGTCAGCACCCCGACCCGGAGCTGGCTGCTCTGGAGCAAGAACTTTTGACTATGATCAACAACCTGGGGATCGGCCCCCAGGGTTTGGGGGGTCGTTTTACCTCCCTGGCTGTCCATATCAACCTGATGCCTTGCCATATTGCCAGCCTGCCGGTGGCGGTAAACGTCCAATGCCATGCCAGCCGCCACCAAGAAGTGGTATTATAAGGAGCGCTCTATGACCACCACGGTTAAATTAACTACCCCTCTGAGCGATCAGGATGTCGCCAGTTTATGGATTGGCGATAAGGTATTGCTCAGTGGCGTTATCTATACGGCCCGGGACGCGGCTCATAAGCGTTTAATCGATCTTTTGAACGCCGGCCAGGAGTTGCCCCTGGAGCTGCAGGGCCAGGTGATGTATTACGTCGGTCCCAGTCCGGCCCGGCCCGGTCAGGCCATCGGCGCGGCGGGCCCGACGACCAGCTATCGGATGGACCCGTACACCCCGCAACTCCTGGCCCGGGGTCTTAAAGCCATGATCGGCAAAGGCAAACGCAGCCCCGAAGTAATTGAGGCGATGATCAAATACCGGGCGGTTTATCTGGGCGCCACCGGCGGGGCCGGGGCCTTGATTTCCCAGGCCATCAAAGAGGCACAGGTAGTGGCCTATGAGGATTTAGGGCCGGAGGCCATTCACCGGCTGGTGGTAGAGGATTTTCCCGCCATTGTGATCAATGACTGCCAGGGCCATGACCTTTATGAAGAAGGGATCAAGAAATACGCGCGTTAATTTCGGGCCCTAAAAACCACCGGCGGAAACTTGTGGGCGCCTTACAAAAGGAATCAGCTCATGGAAACGACTGATTTGGATATAGTACGCCAGCGCGTCCGGGAGAAGCAGAAAACCTTCCAGGAATACAATTTTGGGCGGTTGCAGGATGATGCCATAAAGACCTTTTTCGACCTGTCCCAAGAATATGAGACCCTGGAAAACCTCTATCGCGTCTGTATCACGGTCATCAAAGAGTTTTTTGGCCGGGACAGCCGCCTCTGTTTGTTGACCAGCAACGAAGGTCTGATGGAGTTTGTCTGCGATAGCTTAACCGGTCTCCAACCCCAGAGGACCCTGCCACCCCCCTATATCTACCTTTCTAACATGACTTATGAAGTAAATTCCTCCTGGGTTATCCCCATCCGGGGCAATCGCTTGTTGGTCGATCGACTGCCGTTTTTTGCCAAGGATCAGGTAATCGGCATGTTGGAAATTTTCCCGGTAAAGGGCCTGTCCGAGGCCGACAAGTTTTTCTTTGAAAAATATACCAACCGCCTGGGCTACTGTTTAAATAATAAAATCGTGCTGTGGCAAAACATTCAGCATATCCGGTTTATCAATAGCCTGGTGGCCGATATCGAACATAATGTTATCACTCCCAATATTACCCTGACGCTTTACCTGCGCCATTTAAAGAAAAAAATAAATTCATTGCATAACTTGGCCACCGGTCTGACTACCGCCACCCCCGAAATTGCGCCTGCCCTGCAGGAGATCACCAGTGGCATCGAGGATGATTTTCAGAACCTGGAGAAACATTATCGGGGCATCAGCCTCTATCTGGAGTCCTTATTTCGCCCCAGCCATTTTGAAAAAGGTCATTTTGTGCTCCGGCGCCGGACCTGTGACGTCCGCAGCGAGATCATCGCCCCGCAGTTGGAACTGTTTTTGCCCAAGCTGCGGGAACGCCAGATCGAAATTGACGAAAGTCTGGGTGGGGTGCCGGAAGAGGCTCTGTCGCTATCGGTAGATAAGGGACTGATGGCCCAGGTCTATGCCAATCTTTTCTCTAATGCGGTGAAATATACCCGTCCCAGCCCTTCCGGCCGGAGATACATCTCTTTCGGTCGGCAACTGGTCAAGGATTTTTTCGGTCCCGGCCAGGATGGCATCAAATTTAATGTCTTTTCCTCCGGACCGCATGTGCCGCCCCAGGACCTCGATCACATTTTTGATGAGGGCTATCGGGGCAGCAATATTGAGGGAGAAGTCGGGACCGGACGCGGCCTCTATTTTATGCGCAACGTCATCGAAACCCACGGCGGCCAGGTCGGTTATAACCCGACGCCGGAGGGCAATGATTTTTATTTTGTCTTACCGGTCCTAAATGCTGAAAGAGCTCCTAAAATAACCTGAAACGTTCTCAAGGGCTGATGCTGCGTTCCCAAATACAACTTGGGAACAAGAGGCGGTCTACTTTTTAGCCTCGCTTACCTCGTGTCCAAGTTGGACTTGGACACGCATAAACCAATCTCGCTTCCTTAGAATTTTTTCCCCCTGCCTGACTCATAAAAAATATTGACTGGCTGGTCCCCATTCAGCAACCAGCGGTAGGCTTCCACCATAAACCCGGCTATGATCTGATTGGTCATGATGACCGCGGGGTCGGGGCGGTATTGGCAGGAGGCCCGGGGGTGCAGGTGTGGCCTGGACCGCCGCTGTCCGACAATTTCCGCCAGTCCCAGCAATTCCGCCGGGGTGGGTCCTGGTCGGGCCGGGTCATAGACCACCACCTGACCGGCCTCGACATCGCTGCCGCCGCTGATCAGGATTTTCTGCTGGGTTTGACATTGTTCGCTTAAAATGATCCGGGTTTCGAAATTATCGACGCCGTCAAAAACGACGTGATAGGGTGAGAAATCGGTATCGCGGTCGCAGGCTACAAGCCAGCCCCGGCTGCTCAGGCCAAACAGTTGGTTGAGCCGGGCAGACAAGGCCTGGGCTTTGTTGTGTCCCAGGGCGTCTACCAGAAACACCTGCCGGTTGAGGTTGGTCAGCTCCACGACATCAAAGTCCATGAAGGTAATATCCGTCGCACCCAGCAAGGCCAGCCCCAGACCGATAAAATTGCCCAAGGCCCCGGCTCCCACGACGCAGATGGGGGGATGCTGTGCTAAGGGCGCCAGGGGCGGCTGCTGAAAGGCGATCACCTCGGTCGATACCGGCTGCCCCATGAGGATGTTTTTGGTCTCTTCCAGGACGATCCCGGCCACGATGATGTCCAGGACGGGGTCATCAACAGGCGGGCCGGGTAGATTCCGCGGGGACACCAACTGCTCCAGTTCCTGCCATTCGCGGCCCCGTAGATAAGTAAAGATCTTGAAGCCGTGCTGGTCAGCCTGTTTGTAAACGAACCCACGGATTACCGGCAGCGGGTCGCGGTGCCCTTTAGTCAGCAATAATTTATTGGCCAGGCCATACTGACTTAGATCTATCAACACCTGGCAGCCAGTAAAGACGTCGTCCAAAACCGGATGGCTGAAAAATCCTTCCACCTGAACCAGGCTAAGGTCGGGATTAACCAAGCGGGCGGTTGCGATCAGGGCCGGGTCCAGGCGAGGGGCGATAACCACCAACTGGTTCAGGCCCAGGGCCGCGGCCGACATGATGTACAAGGAAGCCAGACGGTCAGCATCGCCGACGATGCCGATCCGGGCGTGGGCTAAACTCTGCTGATTCCAACCGGGGATGCGTAGTTGTCGATCAAGTCTTGCAATGGCCAAGATGATTACAAAATTTCGAGCTTTTCGAGTTTATAGGTTATTGGATTGATCTTGTCTTTAACTTCGGCGGTCAGGGCGGCCAACTCCGTGTCCCCCAGATACTGGCCGGTATCCACCAGGATGAGGTCGGCGGGATTATGGCTGATAGTAGTCTGGCCCGAGAGGATGGCCCGCTGTTTATAATAGATTTCCTGCTGGTGCCAGCCCTGGTTGCCGATGACGATGCCGTAGCAGAAGCCGCCATAGATGGTTTCCAGAATCCGGGCCTGGCTGACCGGCACATCGGTAATCAGACAGGCGCTGCCGGTTTTTAGGTCCTGGTCGGTGAATTGCCCCACTACCAACAGGTTTAAGTCTTTGATGACGATTTCCTTCTTGGCGATGGGCTTTTTATAGAGGGCGGTGACATAATCGAGCACGGTGAGATGATTTTCCTCATCGGTGGCCGAGAAGACATGAAAATCCAGGTCGCCATGCGAATGAATCCAACCATTGATGAAGCAGTCGGGGGCTAATGATTCCTGGTAGCTGGCAATCTTCTCCGGGTCAATACTGGTATATTCCAGGACATTTTGCTCATTTTCCGGCAAGCCGATATCCCTGATGAGCTCCGGATCGTCTCGCCGGGCCAGGGTATAGCCATACCATTCATAACTCAGGCCATAGATGGACTGCACCAATTCATTGATTTTAAAGGCCTTGGCCCGGGCGTAGGTGGTCATCCGAATAGCTTGGGGCAGGGAATCCAGAACCACCGCCGCCGCGGCTGGACGCTTCAGTTGTGACAGGCTCTTAAATCTCAATTCAGTCGCATCCGCACATATCGTTCATCCACCGCCAGCGGGCCGGTATGGCTGCCGGGCAGCCGGAACATGTCCTCAAATAGCACCCGATGGATAATACTGATCAGGCCACGGGCCCCGGTGCGCTCTTGTTTGGCCCGTTGGGCAATGGCCTTGAGCGCCTCATCGGCAAAGGTCAGATCGATATCCCAGGCCTTCAGGTCGTTGATATAGGCCCGGAGCGGACTGTCTTCACTTCTGACCAGGATGTCCTGTAGTTCTTGCGTGGTAAGCAATTCATAGACCACGCGGACCGGAAACCGGCCCATCAGTTGCCGTTCCATGCCGAAGACCACCAGGTCCTCGGTCAGAAGGTGGTCTTGCCAGGTCCCGCTGAAGCCGTGGCGCTCCATGCGCTTCTCGACAATGCCGTCAAGCTTATCGAAGACCCCGCCGGCAATGAAGAGCACGTGCTTGGTGGACAAAGCAATCCTTTCCTTGCCCATGTCAATGGTATTTTCGACTCCTTCGACCAGCTTTAACAGCCCTTTCTGCACCCCGCGGCCCGACACATCGCGGTAAGCGACGTTTTCGGTGGCGATCTTGTCAATTTCATCGAGATAGACGATGCCCATCTGCGCTAAATGGGAGTTGCCGCCGGCGGAGACCAATAGATCTATCAGAATATCACTGGTATTCTGGCCCACGTACCCGGTTTCGCTGAATTTGGTCAGATCTTCGACCACAAAAGGTACCCCGACCAGGCCCGAGGTGGTTTCGCAGGTGTACGTCTTACCGCAACCGGTAGGCCCGATCATCAACACGTTGGCTTTGGGAGTGCGGGTAAGTCGCAAAGCCGCGCTGACATCGCCGCCCTCGTCGATCAAGGTCTGCTTGAGGGCATTACCTAAGCGTTTATAGTGGAAAGCGATGGCAGTGGCGATAATCTTTTTGCCCTTTTCCTGGCCGATGACAAATCGGTCTAGATGGGCCTTGAGATCAGCCGGGGTCTGGTCAAATTGCACGATGCGCTCGATGGCCTCGGCCGCTTGCGCTTCCCGTTGTTGTTCAATTTTTTCGTGGATACGGCGCCGACTTTCCTCGGATAATCTATCAAACATGGTGCACCATAGTTATTTTCAGCCTTTTGGTTAGGTTATCGTTTTAAATACCTCCTGCCTTTCCCATCGTCCCCGAGGGGTTCTGCGGCCGGGCGAGCTGGCGCTGCCACAGGGCAGCAAAATGGTAGGTGGCCAGTACCTCGGGGCTGAGGTCCGGGTTTAACTCAAACAGTGGCTGACACAGCAAGATCTCCGCCGGAGACTGGACAAAATGGAGATAAGGATTATTGATCCTGGTAATAATCGCCATGGTTACCTGGTACTCGCCGGGAGTAGCCAGGGCAAACAGCGGTGGTTGCCAAGGGGCTTTGGCGGGAACCGGATCGCGCGCCCAGCTTTCTTCCAACAGTTGAGTCCCTGGCCTGTCAAGCTGGTCAATAAAACTGGCCCCGAGGGCATAGGTCTGAACCAGAAAGCAGATTCTGGTGAAGAGGCTGATCCGAAACGGCGCTTTGCTCTTTCGTCGCGCCCGTTGCCCTCTTAATTGCTGGATCAGAGCCATATCAATGATACTGGTTTTTGATCTCGACCTGCCCGGAGATAATTTTGGGATGATCGGCGGGAATGCGGTATTCGTCAAAATCAACGGTGCGCACATGCTGGGTAATGCGATCCAGACTATGATAGCCGTTACGGCGGCGGCTGTTGTAACCGTAAAACAGGGCGTTGATGCCTTCCTCCAAGGCCAGGATGACGTTCTTGGCATTGAACTGCCTGGTGGCTTCATAATCTCCGGTGCAGATCTTTTGCCGGGCGGCATAGCCGAACAGAAAAGGATGTTTGTACCGGTCTAACACCATAGGTTGTAAACCGCCCAGGGTCGAGACCGCTACCCGACAGTCGGGGAACAGATAAATTCGACCATAATAATCTTTCAGGGCGTATTCTCCGGTATGTTTATAAATGATGTACTCCTTGCTAACGCCGGTTCTAAAAAAACCAAAGCCTTCGACTTCCAACTGGCCTCGTCGGTCCAGGGCGCGCAGTAGGGGCAGATAATGGCCCCGCTGGGCCAGTTGTCGGCGTTCGGCCAGTAAATCTTGGAGACGATTTTTCTCTTGCCTAACTATTTTCCACTTTAACGCCTGACGGAACCAATGGTTTAGCCGGGGCCCGCTTATCCGCCCTTCAGGAGGTGTGGGTTGGGTAGTTAGAGCGGCGTCCAGCCTGGCCAGTAGGTTTTGCCGTGACTCTAGCTCTAAAAGCTGATCGGCCTGTTTTACGTCAAACTCGGAGACCTGGATGTGTTTTGCGACTATCTCCAATATTTCTGCTTCGGTAAACCCGGCTCTTGCCAAGCCGCTTGTACGCCGCAAAAAATGGGGCAAAACTTCGAACACCATAGTACTGATCTGGTTGTCAGTCAGGCTGTCATTGCGCTCTGGATCGCAGCCATATTGCTGTAAACAGGTCTTGCGGAGATGCTCATAGGGGACCGGGTGGATTTTCTCGTAGTTTTCTAACAGGGAAGCCAGACTCAGGGTTTTGACAAAAGGTTCGCCAGCGATGGTTATCACAGTATTATCGGGTTGCGGCCTGAGATTGCCCCGCGGGTCTTGAATCTCGCGGGTAATATCCGCATCTAACAACAGGGGGAGATAAATAAAACCTCCTTTAATAACTATCTCCTCAGCAAATTCTGACCACTGTTGCATTATGCACGGCTCCCTGCGCCGCCGACCATCAGCCTAGCTTAATCTTGGTTTAAGTCTAATCTCATCATGTAAAAACTATTGTTATCTTCCTGGTCCAGGGAAAGTACTTTCATGATTTTAAAGCCCAGTTGTTCATATAGTCTTACTGCCCCGATTTTAACCAGCTCAACGTCTAACTCTACAGTTTTAACTTTTCTCTGTTTAAAGTTAGCAATAGAGTTTTTAATTAGCGCGGTGGCGATACCTTTCCCACGGTGCTCCGGATGTACGGCAATCCTCAGAACTACTGCTCTATTCCCCAGTTCACAGATACAGCCGATCAGGTAGCCGATAATTTCAGTATTTTCATATATATAAAATATACAGTCCAGAGCCTGTTTGAAATTATGGTATTCCCAATGGTCCAAAAAAGACAGCCGGTCAATTTCGATGATTCTATCCAGATCGCTTTCCGTGGCCTTGCGGATGTGACCACTGGCATTGGGTACCGGCCGACCACCTTCTTGAGGTTTAATGGCCCGAACCGGAACGTAGAGGTATTGTTCTCCTTCTTCAGTAGTTTCTGATTCGGCATAATCGCGAGCCTGGTTGTCTACTTCTTTACCTCTACATATTAACTTGCCCCCTGTAAGCTGTCTTTTAATGTCGTCGACGATTTGTTGTTCTTCAATACTCCAATCGGTTTTACTTAAAATCTCCTCACACAACTTTCGCAGGGATTTACCTTCGTAACTGCCGGGCTCGAAGATCTCGATTAGACCTTCGGCCGCCTGCCCCGGGAGGATTTCGATCACCAGGGCTTGGGGGCGTTCCCGGGTCGTTGGTTGGCTAGCTTTCTTGGGCTCTATCTCCGTCATGGCTCCGACCTTGTAATTTTCGATCTGATCCCACCTGGCGATGGTTGTCTGAGGCTAAGTCCGGACTGCTGCCTTCCCACTGAAATAACCCTTTAATAATTATTATAACTTATATTGATCAACTAAATCTATCGAAAAAATGTTATAGAGTTCAGCCCTTGTGCAGGTTTCAGGTGTTGAACTTAAACTCTCCCCGGCCTAACAAATCGTGCAAATGGATGATGCCCAGCACTTTTAGCTCTTGGTCTACCACCGGCAGCACGGTTATGGCCTGATGCTCCATCAGTTCCAGGGCCTGGGAGGCCAGAGCCTCGGGACCGATGGTTTGCGGTGAGCGGGTCATGACCTCCTGGACCGGTTTATCCAATAGATTATCAAATCTTTTCAAGGCCCGGCGTAGATCACCGTCGGTAATAATGCCTTGCAGAGCCAGACCATTATCCACCACCAGGGTAGTTCCCAGGCGTTTGTCGTCCATCTCCACAATGGCCTGGCGCAGGGACTGCTCCGGGTGACTTAAGGGCAGGCGATCACCGGTCAACATGACCTCGGCAATAGCCAGAGACAGACGGGCACCCAGACTGCCGCCGGGATGGAAGCGCCGGAAATCACTGGGTTTGAAGCCACGGCAGGTGAGCAGGGCTACTGCCAGGGCGTCGCCCATGGCCAGGGCCGCGGTGGTACTGGCGGTCGGGGCCAGACCCAAAGGGCAGGCCTCCCGGGGCACGCCGACATCTATGGTTACCCGACTGTGCCGGGCCAGAGTTGATTGGGGTTGCCCGGTTAAGGCGATCAGGGGGACCGCCAGGCGCTCAATACTGGGGAGCAGGATGGTTAATTCCTTGGTCTCGCCGCTGTTCGATAACGCCAGCATCACGTCCGGGGCCGCAACCATCCCCAAATCGCCGTGCATGGCTTCCACCGGGTGTAAAAACAGCGCCGGAGTACCGGTGGAATTAAAGGTGGCCACCAACTTGCGGGCCACGATCCCGGACTTGCCGATCCCGGTGACTATCAAGCGCCCTTTCGAACCAAGAATTATCTCTACTGCCTGAACGAAGTTGCCATCTAACTTGTGGATCAGACCACAGATGCCCTCGGCTTCGATGGTCAGCACTTCCTGGGCTAACTGCAGCAGACCCTTGATTTTTTGTTGCTCGGCTGGTACCATTTAGAAGCAGTGGCTAGTGGACAGTTGTCAGGGGTTAGTGGCCAGTAGTCAGTAAATTACAAATACTACATAAAACTACCGACTACTCAGGTTTAACAAGCTTGGTACTGGGCTTACCTAGCACGATGGTATCTTTCCCACGGTCTTTGCTGGAATACATGGCTTGATCGGCCAATAGTAACAGGGTCTGCTTGTCAGTGGCATCATAAGGCAAGGTGGCAATACCATAACTAGCCGTAAGGGCCAGGCTGATAGCCTCTTCCGTAAGGAATCGGCTTTGATTCAGAACCTCCCGCACTTGGCAAACAAAGTCAAAGGCATTATTTTTGCTTTGATTGGGCAACAGAATGATAAATTCGTCGCCGCCATAGCGAATCAGACTGTCGCTGGGAGACAGTAAGGAGCCGATCACCTGGGCGACTTCTTTGAGAACCTTGCTCCCCTTCAGGTGACCATAGCTGTCTACCACTTTTTTAAAATCGTCCAGATCCAGGAATACTACGGAAAGTTCGGAGTTTTCCTGGAGGACCTGGCAGACCAGTTGATCCAGATGCCAGGTAAGGTAGCGGGTATTATAATAGCCGGTAACATCATCAATAAATGATTCGACCTGGAGCTTTTGAAAATTGCGCACATTGTCCACCGCGATGGCCACATAATCGGTCAGGATAGCCAGCAGCGGCAGATATTTTTTGCGGAAAAAATTTTCATTATCCAGATTGACGACCTCTATCACGCCGATCACCTCGCCCCGAATGGTGAGCGGCAAACAGATGATGGAACGGGTTTCAAAGCCGGTGAGTTCGTCAACCTTGCAGCAGAAGCGTTTATCCTGGCGGGCATTTTTGATAAAAATCGGTTCGCCGGTCTGGACGACGGTGCCAGCAATGCCCTCGCCGATTTGGAGGCGCAGATCGCGCAATTTGGCTATCTCTAGCCCAACTACCACCGAAAAATAGAGTTCTTGAGTCGCGGGATCGATCAGCAGCAGAGACCAGTTGCTGGCCGGGACTAGGGTGTTTATACGCTCCAGCACCGCGGTCAGCAAGGTTTCCATATCAAAGGTGCTAACCAGCGTCTTGGAAATCTCAATACAGGTTAGCAGGCGCTTGACCTGACTTTTGTCTGTAAAGGAATCTAACAACTCTTGACTCCTAATCATTACTGCCCCCAAGTCTGGGGAAATTTTACCTTATAAAGGAAAAATTGCAACTATATTTGAGACTAACCGGACAGCGGGTCTCGATCAGAATTAACCGGGGGACAAGTTATTAATTGACGACCATGGGTAAATCCCGGTAAACTGCAATTATCAGTTTAGCAAGGAGGACGACATGGCGGCGAAGCTGTTAATTCCTTTGGATGGTTCGGAAGGCTCGAAACGGGCCGTGGAATACGTGGCCCAAACCTTTGGTCAGACCCCGGGAGTGGAGGTTAAATTACTGCATATTCTGGCGGGAACGCCGCCGGCTTTTTGGGATGATGGCCATATCTTAGATGACCAGGAACGCCAGGCCCGTCAGAATCTAATCGATGATTGGCAAAACGAAAAGGAAAAAAAATGGCAAGCCCTTTTTGCCCAGGCCCGGGATAGGCTGGTACAAGGTGGCATGACCCCGGAGGCGATCAGTACGAAATTTATGCCTAAGTACTTCGAAGTGGCCGAAGATATCCTGCGCGAGGCCGACACCGAGGGTTATTCGACCATCGTTATGGGCCGCCGGGGCCTGACCGGGGCCCAAAAGGTTCTCTTGGGCAGTGTATCCAGCAAAGTAGTCCATCGCGCCAAAGGTATCGCAGTCATCATTGTGGACTGAACAACGGTTACCTTATACCGATTAGCTTTCAAATGAGTAATTTTATCCTTTATCCCCTCTCCCCCGCTGGCGGGAGAGGGCGAGGGGGCATTTTAGCTCTTTGATTGCAACTTGGTATTACCGGAAGTCGCCTGGCACTGGCTTCAGGACGTTCGCCGACAGCGCATCTCAATATAGTTGTCATTCAGATAGCGCGCCAAGCTAAAGTCGCGGGTGGCTTCCACCACAGTGATGATGATACCCTGACGGGTTAATTCCTGGGTGATTAGAGCCGGGTCATGACCGGCAAACAGCCGGGTGATGACCTGATGCATGGTGCCGACCGAGACATTGCCGCGTGGCGGTAATTCCCGAGTTACGTCATTTTTGATATGTTGGAAGAGGAAATCGACCAGGTAATCTCCGGCCGGACTGCTGAAGCGTACCACTTTCTCTTCCTCAGTGCCTTCGTTTAAGATTTCCTGGGGCACATAGCGGTTTAAAATCCAATCCGTCCGATTTAAATAAGAGGACAGCAAAATGGCGACCATGTCATAATGGTCGAGAGGACGTTGTTCATCCTGTTCGACGCGACTGGTGCCAAAGCGGCGGAAGCGATATTCGGGGGCATTTTTATCCCGGCTAACCACTAAATCGATCCCTACCGTGCCGATCGAACATGACAGATTAATAGTGTCATCCGCACCTACCGGCACCCCATAACGAGATAGTTTATCAAGAATCAAGCCATGGCGATGTCCTAACAGCACCCGCCGGATCAGCGCTTGCATAATATAAGGAGTAACATTGTATTTGGCTGACAAGGCCAGGGAAGTCAACTGTTGGACGGTCATTTGCACAAAATAATGCGGCGGATAAAGCTCAAAATTTAAGGTGGCGAATTCCCCCGGCTGGCGATTATACCGTCTCCAAATCTCCTGCCAACGATGATCTTTGACCAGTTCCAAGACCTCGATCAGGTCATAAGAATCCAGTTCCCGATGTTCCTGTTCTTCCACCAGACACTTTGTCGTCATCGCAGCCTCCCCGATATCCCAGGTGGTTAACAAGTATTTAACAGGTATTTAGTTTATATAATAATTACCCGAGGGGCAGAGTGCAACCTTATCTGAGCCAGTCTTACCTCCTAAAGCTTTGCCACCGCCAAACGTTTCTTCATATTTATGATTTCTTGAGCACCAAGGCATAGTAATGGGGAGGCCGTTGTTGGCGTTGCACTTCCACCAGCCCTAAGGGTTGGGCCAGGGAGAGGATCTGCTCCGGGGATAAGCGGACTTTGAGGGGTGGCCCGTGGCTGGCTGCTTCCTGGGGCCACTCCACTACCAGAATACGCCCCGTCTGGGCTGTCAGTTTATGGGCCAGGGCCAGAAGCTGGGCGGGCTGGCTGACCTCATGCAACACAAAGGCCAAAAGCACCCAATCCACCGGGGCGCTTAGCAATAGATCATCTTCCGGCGTCGGGAAGATTTCGACATTATCCAGCCCCTGAGTGGTTACCGCGGCTCGGACCGCCGCCAACATTTCCGGGTGGATGTCGGTTGCCAGTACCTTGCCGCCTGGCCCCAGCAGTCGCGCCGCCGGAACCGTAAAAAAACCAGTGCCGCAGCCGAAGTCAAGTAAGCTCTGGTTAGCGGTAATCCCGGCCCAGGCCAATAGCTCTTGGGGTCGGGTATGCTGGTGTCGGGCCGGGCTATCCAGCACGTGTTTTTTGCTGGGGTCGAATCGATGCTTCATGCCTGAGTTTCCTTTACTTTTGCGGATTACAGCGGTGAAGATTAGGGGCGGTCGAGAACCTGACCATAAAGCGCTAATTTTAACCGCGGCCCGAGGTCTTCCAGTTGCTCCTGGAGATGTCGGGCCTGATCCCTGACCGTCAGGCTTAGGGCGGCATTCTGGATCATGCTGAGATTGGAGAAGACATTAATCAAGGCCCCGTGGACCACGGCTTCGGCCAAAAAGGCCATCGCCCCGACGTCGGCCAGGGTAACCGGATTGCCCCTGGCCGCCAAGAGGCCGGCTTCCTTCAAAAGCGCCAACCCGCGCGCCGCCATCTCAAGGGGCGGCTCACAGGCCCGGAGAAAGGCCGCGTCCCGCGCCTGTTGGCGGGCCAGACGTTGGTCGGCATGCTGGCGAGGTAGGCGCTGGGCCTGGACCACGGCCTGGTAAGCCAGGGCGTCAGCGTCTAAAAGCTTAAGGAAGTCCGCTTGTTGTGCTTCAACCTCCTTAAGAAGTTGCGCCACCACATTGCGGTCATCCTCCGGCTGAGATTTTTTTAAATATAATTGCGTCGCTAAGCCACCCAGGGCCGCGGCCATGGCCCCGGCCAGGGCCAGGGCGCAACCGCCACCCGGTAGCGGATTGCCCTGGGCTAAACGCTCCACAAAGGTTTGTATCGGCCACTGGGGAAAGCCGGGAGATTCCATGCACATGTCCTTTGTTTGAGATATAATATTTGACCGAACATCTGTTCCGGTGACTTGGTAATCCATAGTAGGGGCGAGCCGCCGGGTCACCCCTACACCTGTCCGGCCATTGGGCAATATTTGTAAATTTTTTTAGGTCCACCCGAAGATTTACTAATTTTACCATGAAAACCCCGAGACCCCAAGGAGCAGATCGGTCAACCAGCTTTGTATCTTGACCGTCGGGGTGGTTTTGGTTATCTTGGTAGCAGAAAGGAATCCGATGAAACGCTCACTGGTAGCGCTGTTGCTTTCGGCTCTAATTTTTCCGGGACTGGGGCAGTTATATAACCGGGACTTGAAAAAGGGTCTTTGTCTGATCCTGTTGGCTACCGCCGGGGTCACAGTGATCTTCCTGGGCGGCCTGATCCTGTTAAACTACGAATACGCCGCGCTTTATCCCACCCCATTGACCAGAGCGCTTTTTCAAGAGATGGTGATGAGGATCTTGCAACACCCGCTGATTCTTGGCGCCATCAGCCTGTTTTTAGGGGTCTGGGTATATAGCGTCCTGGACGCTTCTCGCACCCCGCGGCGACTGTCTGCCAAGGAGTAGATATGGGAACTACCGATATTTTTTGGATGTTTCTGATCATCATGGCTCTGCAACCGCTTATCCGGCAGAAGTTCCTGGTTATGTCCCGGCAACGTTTGCTGGCCCGGTTAGAAAAGGCCCGGCAATCCCGGGTGATCATGATGATCCACCGCATGGAGACCATGAGCCTTTTAGGTTTTCCGATCATGCGTTATATTGATGTCAATGATTCCGAAGAAGTGATCCGGGCCATCCATCTGACCGACCCGGAAGTCCCCCTGGATTTAGTGCTGCATACGCCTGGTGGCCTGGTGTTGGCCTCCTTGCAGATCGCTCGGGCCATCCACCAACATCCCGGCAGGGTTACGGTTTTTGTGCCGCATTACGCCATGTCAGGAGGCACGCTGATCGCCCTGGCCGCGGACGAGATTGTCATGTGTGAGCATGCCATGCTGGGACCGGTCGATCCGCAACTGGGTCAATATCCGGCCGCCTCGTTGTTAAAGGCGGTCGCCCGTAAGCCGGTGGCGGAAGTCGACGATCAGACCCTGATCCTGGCCGATCAGGCGGAAAAGGCGATGGCGCAGGTGCACAGCAGTGTCCGGGAATTGCTGGCCGACAAGTTTGAGGCCGATAAGGCCGAGGAACTGGCCGATTTACTTACCGAGGGCAGATGGACGCATGATCATCCGATCACCTTTAAGGCCGCCCAGGACATGGGTTTGCCGGTCAATAGCGATATGCCTAAGGAAATCCTACAACTTATGGGACTCTACCCCCAGCCGGTGCGCCACCAACCGACAGTTGAATATTTGCCGATTCCGCGGCACCTTGAACGGCGGGGGTCGAAATCCCCTGGAGCTTAAAAGCAATGCGGCAATATTTACTGGATGAGATCGGTAAGGCCGATATCAGTCGGATCAAAACTTATCTCGATGAGCATGCCATCCCCGCCCGACTCGAAGGCATCTGGTGGGTGGACCTGCAGGAGGACCTGCTCAACGAACAGCAGTATGCCCATCGGGACTTTCAACCGTTCTGTTTTGCCATCGAATTAGGTGATAAGTTTATAAAATTTGAATTTTTGATTCGCAGCCGTCTATACCTGCGCTGTCCTTATGTCGATTATGCTAACCGGCAACAGCGTGATTTCATCATGGGCTTTGCCGATCGCCTGGTAGAAGACCTGGGTCTGAGAACCTGACCACTTAGTTTGCGGTTAGCGCATTGCTAACCGAGTCGGCCCGCGTTTAATAGCCTCCTAAAAGTTCAGAGACCGTCCGACACCGAAAGCCCTTTTGCTGAATCTGGGGGAGCAGCAGCCGCAGGGCGTCCACGGTAGGCTGGCGGTTGGCATTGTCGTATTCGTTGTTGTCGTGCAGTACCACAATGGCTCCGTTCTTTAGATTATTAAGGACCCGCTGCACAATAGTGGTGGCCGGGTAACCCTGCCAATCGCCGGAATCGACATTCCACAGGATGATTTTGCCGCCGGTGCGTTTCACATATCCAACCGCGTCGTGAGATAGCTTGCTGTACGGGGGCCGGAACAAGCCGTTGAGGCGGACTCCGAGTTGCCCCAGCACCGATTCCGTCTGCTCTATTTCCCGAGCTAAAGTGGCCTGATGTACTTTAGTCAGATCAGGGTGGCTATAAGTATGGTTGCCGATTTCATGGCCCTGCGCGGATAGGGCCTGAACCACTTGCGGGTAGCGCCAGGCGTGGCGGCCCAGCAGAAAAAAAGTGGCATGAATCCGATAATGCGCGAGGACAGTTAGAATCTGGGGCGTAAACCGGGCAGACGGGCCATCATCAAAGGTGAGTGCTATCACCGGCCGCGACTCATCTCCATGCCAGTAAATTGGGTCGGGCCGAGGGGTTAAGTATTCGCTCAGCAGCACCCCCAAACAGAACAGGATGACGAGGCCGATCAGCACCTGAAAATAGCAGGAATTGTTATAGAACAACGATCGGCTTAAACCCCTATCTTTTGGTAATAGAAACTGATGATATCCCGCTTCGACAACATGGTGATTATCTGATCAGGGCTATCTTCTTTAACCACCGGGAGTTCGTCCACATTGATCACATTGAATTTATCCAGCGCCTGTTTCAGGGTTTCGTTCCAAAATAACCGCACCACGTTAGGGGTGGCGACATCTTTAGCGACGATCAGATGGGAAATGGCTTCTTCAAACAGGAGGCCGCGGATATCGTTGATAGATAGAATGCCGGTCATTTTGCCCTGTTGGTCGATCACCGGGAAATAATGGTCGGGAGAATTGGTCACGGTCCGGACTAATTGTTCAAAGGGCATGGACTCAGGGATCAATTCCACCGGACGGTTATTTACGGCTTGATAGACGAACATGCGTTCCAACAGCCCCGAGGCTATCCTCTGAAAATGAGCCGGGGAAGCCATCCGAGTTGCCACCTGTTTTTCATACAGGGTAGTGTTCCACAGGCACAGAAAGGCAATGGTAGTGACCAGCATCAGCGGTACCAATAAGGTATAGCTGCTGGACATTTCGCATAACATAATAATTGAAGCAATTGGAATTTTGCCCACTCCCCCCAAAAACGCGCCCATGCCGACCAGGACGTAAGAGGTCGGATTAATTACCCATTGGGGCGCCAATTGATGCCCTAAAAATCCGAAGGCCCCACCCAACATCGCCCCCATGAACAAAGATGGTCCAAAGACGCCGCCGCTGCCGCCTGAACTGATGGTAAACGAGGTAACCACAATCTTCAGGATGGCCAGAATAAACATGGTATGCCAGAGGAATTTCCCTTCCAGGGCATACTGGATCCAGCCATAGCCGCCAGCCATGATCTGCGGGTAAAACAGGGCTACACAGCCCAAGAGAAACCCCCCGATAGCGGGTTTAAAATGATTGGGGAGGGGAAGTTTATTGAAAAATTTGTCCCGCAGACCATAAAACCAATGCACATAAAAATAACCCACTAAGGCGCAGACTACCCCAAACAGGGTATAGGGCACCAATTCAGTCGGTATGCTGATATCGACATGTCCGGGAAAGAAGAGGGCTTGACGGCCATAGACATTAGTAAAGATCGAATAGGCTACGATAGAGGAAGTGAGGCAAGGCAGTATGGCCTCAGACTCAAACTCGGTATCTCGATAGAGGACCTCGGGGGCGAACAACGCTGCGCCCAAGGGGGCGCGAAAGATGGCGCCGATGCCCGCCGCGGCCCCGGCTAACATCAGGATACGCCGATCCCGGGGCCTGAGGTGCAAAGCCGAGGCCAGACAGGAGCCGAAACCGGAGCCGATCTGGGAAATTGGCCCTTCCTTGCCCGCCGACCCCCCGCTGCCGATGGTAATGGCCGAGGACAGGATTTTTAGAAAAGGGACCCGTTTGCGGACAAATCCACCCCGTTGGTGGAATGATTCGATCATGGCGTTGGTGCCGTCCCCCTCGGCTTCGGGAGCGATCAGAAAGACAATCAGCCCCGAAACCAGTCCTCCTAAGGTCGGGATAATCAGGAGCAACCAGCGGCCCCAAAAATGGGGGGCCGTCCAGGTAGGGGTGCCGGCCGGGATCGGCACCGGTTCAATGTAGCCGGTAGGAAGATGAATAAAATATTTCAAAAACAGGTGTAACAGCCAGTCAAAGGTGATGGCGCCCACCCCCGCCACTATCCCCACTGCGATGCTCAACAACGGCCACCGCAGGCGGCGGTGCAATTCTTGAACTTTAAAAAGATTTTTTAAATATGTTCTAACTTTTTTTCCAATTAACATTTAGCTTAGTTACCGAAGTGATATTTAATTTGAACTAAAATGCTGTAATTTTAAAACATTTTAGTTTATATTTAGGCAGCAATTCCGATAACGACTAATGGGACTGCAGGAACACCTCTGCCTTGCCTAATTACATTGTAAACTTCACCTTCATAATAGGCAACGCCGGAACTCATCTGCGCTTGTAAAGATTTCATCGGAAGAATCTCTATTCCGACGTCAATATGATCGCCAACAAAAAAAGCAAGATGTTTTACAAATAAATCATAGGCAACAAAAGCATACTTTCCAAATTGAACTTCTATAGCAACTCGGTCCTTTACAAAATCAGTCTGATTATAACTGAAAATAGGCAATGCGGCTGCTGCTTCTATTTCTGTTTTTTGTTTTTCAGGTGGTAATGATAGGGTCTTTCTAATAAGCTTTTCATCCTTAGTAACCCAATAGCTAACTCTACTTTCTTGCCAACTTTTTGCCCTTAGCAAGCTTTTAAAAGCTTTATTGAGTTCAATTGGGCTATAAAGTAGCTTACCTTTCATCGTTTTTTCTTTTGATACTTTAGTTTTGCACTTTTCAGCATCAATATTTTCTACTACAGCTTCAATCTCTTGCCATAAGGTAGGCTTATGTACAAGTAGGTATTCTAACCCATTTAAGTGGGAATATTTTTCGATGATTACCATTTTTAAGCAATTCTTTTGTATTTTAGTATGACTTCTATTAAAGTGGGTTACCTTATTTTTTTATTATTCGACCAGGGAGCGATCGTTAGAGAGTTCCCTGTCTCAATTGGATCATAAACCGGTCTGTCCATCGGCCGGGTTTTTAAGGTCCCGGCCAGTTCCTGCTCAATCCGACTTCTGGCCAGATCTATATATTTAGGAATAATCTCAGCTCCGGCCCCTTTACGTTGATGTCGAATGGCGGCGATGACGGACGTGCCGGTGCCCAGAAAGGGATCAAAAACCCAATCGCCCACATTGGTCAGCGACAGAACCAGGCGTTCGATCAGTTCTACCGGAAACTGGCAAGGATGCTCCGTCTTCTCAATATGATTGCACTTGACATTGGGGATAACCCACAGATCCCCCGGGTTCTTGCCGAGCGGATTACAGGAATACTGCCCGGCCTTGGGCCCTTTAAAGTATTTTTTGCCCGGATATTTTTGCGGGACCCGGACCGGATCTAAGTTAAAGACATAATTATCAGTCTTGGTAAACCAGAGGATGGTTTCATAGCGGCCGGAAAAGCGGCGGCTGCAATGCAGGCCATGCTCAAAGTGCCAAATTATCCGGTTGCGTAATTTTAACCCGAAGTCGCGGAATATGGGATATAGCACGGTATCCAGGGGGATAATGGCGCCCTGATCAACATAGTTGCCGACCTGCCAGCAAATACTGCCCGCAGGCGACAGACACCGGACACATTCTTTAATCACTTCTGCCTGTTGGGCCAGGTATAACTCTAATTTAAGGCGTTTTTCATACTCTTTACCTAGATTATAGGGGGGAGAGGTAACGACTAATTGCCAAGACCCATCAGGAATGGACTTTAATAAACGCAGACAATCGCCTGGGAACACCACAATATGTGCCGAGGGATTAAATGCAGCTGCGATTTTCCGGTTAACGCTCATAACTATATAATATCTCTATAATAAGTTAGCGTCAAGCACAAGTTGCTACGGAATCAGCTAACCCTAGTCGAGGGCAAAGGTATATTTCTGTTCCGCCTTAGGGACGTACCACTTGATAAAGTTGTAATCAATCCCGGCCGGAGCCGGTTTGATGCCTCGGAAGCGGCGGTGCACTACCGGCAGGGCATCGGGGACAAACAAAAAGGTATAAGGCTGGTCCTGGGCTAGAATTTCCTGAAATTTAAAGTAATATTGCTGCCGTTGCCGCCGGTCGAAGGTATGGCGGCCTTTTTCCAGCAACTCGTCCACCTGCGGGTTCTGATAATGGATGAAATTCAGTTCCCCCGGCCGGACTTTGGAAGAATGCCAGATATCAAAGACATCCGGATCCTGGCCGGTAGTCCAGCCCAGGAGCACGGCCTCGAAACGCCCCTGATTGATAAATTCTTTCAGAAAAGCCGCCCATTCCACGGTGCGAATATTCACCTTAATGCCGATTTCTTTTAGGCGGCGCTGAATGATTTCGGCGGTCTTAGTCCGGATGGTATTACCCTGGTTAATTAGAATGGTAAACTCGAAGGGCTGGCCGTTTTTCTCCAGGAGGCCCTGAGGGTTGGGGTGCCAACCGGCCGCGGCGAGCAAGGCTTTAGCCTGCTCCGGATCATAAGGGAACTTGGGCACGTCGGGATTATAAAACCAGGTGCCGGGCTTATAGGGGCCGGTGGCCACCTGGCCCAGGCCCAAGAGCACGCCGTCAATAATTTCCTGCTTATTAATGGCATGGGTGAGGGCTTGTCGCACCCGACGATCGGCAAAACGGGGGTCAGTCAGGTTATATCCCAAATAGGTGTAGGAAAATGAAATGTAGCGATATTTATTATACAGCTCTTGAAAACGGCGATATTGTGTCTGGCGGCTGTATTGCAAGGGCGTCAGGCCCATGCGGTCGATATTACCAGCCTTGAGTTGCAAGAACATGGTAGCCGGGTCCGGGATGATCATATAAATATAGCCGTTCAGATAGGGCCGCCCTTCAAAGTAATCTGGGTTGTAAGCTAAAGTAATGCGATCCCCTGTCTGCCATTTTTTGAACATAAACGGTCCGGTGCCGATGGGGTGGCGGCTCAAGGGCGACTGGGTAATGTCTTTACCGGCCAGCAGATGGCGGGGCAGTATGGCCAGCCCCCAACTGCTCAGGGCCGGGGCAAAAGGCTGCGGATAAATGACCCGAAAGGTGTGGTCATCCAAGACCTCAGCTTTTTTGACCTGTTGATAATCCCCGGCATAAGCCGTCGGGGTCTTGGGATCCACCATCACCTGATAGGTAAACAAGACATCTTGAGCGGTAAACGGCGCGCCGTCATGCCATTTTACCCCTTTTCGCAACTTAAAGGTAATGGTCAGGCCGTCTGGGGAAATTTCCCAACTTTCGGCCAGATCACCGACCAGGTTGAGGTCGCCGTCGTACTTGACCAGGCCATTATAGACCAGTCCGCAAATGCTATGGGAGGCCGAATCCGAGGCCAGCGGCGGGATCAGGTTGCTGGCGTCGCCGATCGAGCCATCAATCAGCAGGTCGCCAAAGGCCGGGCCGGTATCCGGTCCCCCATAACGCTGGGGTTCCTCGCCCGGCGGCTGGCAAGAGACAACCACCAGCGCCAGCAGCAGTATTATGCCGAAGCCGGTAGTCTTGCAGAAGCCAATAATCCTATGTTTACAATACATGCCCCTCCATGTACCATATACCACCAAAGAAGACAAGGGGCAGGAGGGCTTGATTAAATTTTCCTTGCCAAGTTCCCTGGGTTTGGATAAATTTAACTCGTCGGGACGTGGCTCAGCCTGGTAGAGCACAGCGTTCGGGACGCTGGGGTCGCTGGTTCAAATCCAGTCGTCCCGACCATTACCCTTCCCCACGGCAACCAAGGTCCGCCAGTAATAATCATCTAAATTGAGCAATCAGAAGGAATAAGTGATACTGACCGCAACCATTGGTCTGCGCGGCGAACTTTCTGGTGTCCATCCGAAGCCCACTTTCCCGCCACTTTTTCCCCTCTCCCCTTGGGGGAGTGGGCCAGGGTGAGGGGTAATAATCTAAAGCCGATTTAGGCAATCAGATATTGGCCTCCTGACGAGCGCTCAAGCCCCTCAAGCCGGTAAGCCAAAGGATTGGCTTTTGGCGATCAGGGCCTCCAGTTTGGCCAAGGCCCGACCGGAGCGGATGATTTCCTGGGACTGGGCCAGACCGGCAGTAAAGTCCGGGGCCGCTCCTGCCGCCACCAGGGCCGCGGCGGCGTTCAAGGCCACCATATCCTGTCGGGGCCCGACTTCCCCGGCCAACACCTGGCGGATGATGCAGGCGTTTTGCAAAACATCGCCGCCCCGAATATCTTCCAGCCTGGCTCGTTTCAGACCCAACTCCTCCGGGGCGAGGCTAAAGGTCCGCACCTGGCCATCTGCGAATTCACTGACCCGGCTGGGGCCGGTGATGCTGAATTCGTCAAAGGAACCTTCGCCGTAAACCACAAAGGCCCGGCGACAGCCCAAATTGCCCAGCACCTGGGCCAGGGGTTCAGTGAGATTCGGGTCATAGACCCCCAGCACCTGGATATTGGCCCGGGCCGGATTGGTCAGCGGCCCCAAGATGTTGAAAATGGTGCGGATGCCGATCTCCCGCCGCGGGCCGATGGCGTAGCGCATGGCCCCATGCAGGGCCGGGGCGAACAAGAAGCCGATGCCGACCTCAGCGATGCACTCCGCCACCTGCGCCGGGGTCAGGGCCAGGTTGATCCCCAAGGCCTCGATGACGTCGGCCGAACCACAGCGACTGGACACCGCCCGATTGCCGTGTTTGGCCACTTTGAGGCCAGCCCCGGCTACCACAAAGGCGGTGGTGGTAGAGACGTTGAAGGTCTGGGTGGCGTCCCCGCCAGTGCCGCAGGTATCGACCACGGTCTCCCGGTCGAGGTTGATCTCATCCCGGTCCAGGTCCACCAGGTGGTCGCCTACCGGGATGGGGGTAGCCTTGGCCCGCATCACCCGGGCCGCGGCGGTGATCTCGGCTACGGTCTCCCCCTTCATCCGCAAAGCAGTGATGAACGCCGCAATCTGGGCCTCGGTAGCCTCACCGCCCATGATGATCTCCATGGCCCGGGTCATCTCCGGTTCGGACAGATCCTGGCGGGTGACTACTTTATAAATAACTTCCTTCAACATTAATATTGCCTCTCCGAGAGAGATTTTGGAGTTCTGTTTTTTGCAAGATTGCCTAATCTTAGTGACAAATCACCATGCACCAAGATGCCCATTATTTTAACCCCGCTGACGTTTGAGGAAATTGCGCAGCAGGTTGAGGCCCTCGGGGGTCATGATCGACTCGGGGTGAAATTGCACCCCGAAAATGGCATATTCTATATGGCGCAGGCCCATGATCTCTCCCACTGCGGTTTGAGCCGTGACCTGTAAGCAGTCCGGCAGCACCGCCCGGTGCACAATCAGCGAGTGGTAGCGGGTGGCCTCGAAGGGTACAGGCAGCCCCTGGAACAGCTCCTGGCCGTCGTGATAGATCAGGGAGGTCTTGCCATGCATCAGCCGCGAGGCGGGGATAATCTGGCCGCCAAAAGCCTCGGCCACGGCCTGATGTCCCAGGCATACCCCCAGGATGGGCAGTCGCCCGGCAAAGTGCTGGATCGCGGCAATCGACAGCCCCGCGTCCTTGGGGTAACCGGGGCCGGGGGAGATCAACAGGTGGCTGGGCTGCAAGCGCTCCAGACCCTCCAGGTCGATCTGGTCGTTGCGATAGACCGTCAGCTGAGCCCCCAAAATCCCCAGATATTGCACCAGATTATAGGTGAAAGAGTCATAATTATCAATAACCGCAATCTGCGGCTCCGCGGTTTTGAGTGGTAAGTTTTGAGTTTCGAGTTTTAGGTTTTCGGTGGCTAAGGAGACGGTGCTCGACATGGCTACACTCCATATTACACAGTTCTGAGATGATTTCTATATGGCCAACCATTAATTGCTAACCCTTACAACAACCCTCGCGCTGCCAGTTCCAGGGCCCGAACCATGGCCTGGGCCTTATTGACGGTCTCCTGGTATTCCTTGGCCGGGTCCGAATCGGCGACAATACCGGCTCCTACCTGGAGATAGACCTGGCCATCATGAACGGTCAGGGTGCGGATGGTAATACAAAAATCCATATTGCCGCTAAAGCCCAGGTAGCCCACGGCCCCGGCGTAGGGCCCCCGGCGGGTGGGTTCCAGTTCCTCGATTATCTCCATGGCCCGCACCTTGGGAGCCCCGGACACGGTCCCGGCTGGAAAGGAGGCTTTTAGCACGTCGATGGCGGTTTTACCTTCCTCCAGGTCGCCGACCACATGGGAGACGATGTGCATAACGTGGGAGTAGCGTTCTACGGTGAACAGTTCAGTGACTTTGACGCTGCCTATCTTCGCCACCCGGCCGACGTCGTTGCGGCCCAGATCGACGAGCATGATGTGTTCGGCCCGTTCTTTGGGATCTTCGAGCAGCTCGGCTTCCAGGGCCTGATCCTCGGCCGGGGTCAGGCCGCGGCCGCGGGTCCCGGCGATCGGTCGGAGTTCAATGCGTCCGGCTTCCAGGCGCACCAGGACTTCCGGCGAAGCCCCGGCCAGTTGCAGGTCACCCAGGTCCAGGTAGAACATATAAGGCGAGGGATTGATGCTGCGCAAGGCCCGGTAGAGATCGAAGGGGTCCTGCTGCCGCGCGGTCTGAAACCGCTGCGACAAGACAATCTGAATGGCGTCCCCGGCAGTAATATAATCCTTGGCCTTAAGCACAATTTCCTGGAAGCGCTCCGGGGTCAGGTTAGAGGTCAGGGTCACGGTGGCCGACTCCGGGGCCGGGGGTGGAAAATGTTGCGGCTGCCGCAGGCGGTCGATCAGGGCCTCGAGGCCCGCCACACCCTGCTCATAAATGGTTTCAAGCGGCACTTCCGGGGTGATATGGACTAAGGCCACCACCTTGATGGTGTGCCGCACATTGTCGAAGATCAACAGGTGATCGGCCAGCACCAGGATGGCCTCGGGCCAGTCCGCGGGCGGGGTCAGCTCCGGCAGGCGCTCGATATAACGGACCATATCATAGCTTAAATATCCCACCAGTCCTCCGTAAAACCGGGGCAAATCAGGGCTGGCGACCGCCTGGTAACAGCCCAGTACCTGGCGGATGATCTCAAAGGGGTCGGCGACCTTCTCATAGACCTTGGTCTCCTGCCGGTCCTGGACCCGTACCGTCTGCTGCTGCACCGTCAAGATGAGGGCAGGGTTTAGTCCTAAAAAACTGTAGCGCCCCCATTTTTCGCCGCCCTCGACGCTCTCCAGCAGATAGGACATGGAGTTGCCGCGCAACTTTTTGTAAGCCAGCACCGGGGTTTCGAGATCTCCCAAAATCTCCCGATAAATGGGGATCAGATTGCCCTGGGCGGCCAGTTGCTGAAAGGTATCAAAATCAGGAGTAACCATGATAAAACCTCAAATAGCTCTGGAATAAAAAAA
>Ga0164318_10000249_pt1 | contig 37597 bp, 48 predicted proteins | sample GuaBasSedimGuay9_FD_113734 | JGI IMG/M metagenome (GOLD analysis project Ga0164318, IMG submission 113734) | Subseafloor sediment microbial communities from Guaymas Basin, Gulf of California, Mexico - Guay9, Core 4571-4, 0-3 cm | ecosystem: Environmental > Aquatic > Marine > Hydrothermal vents...
AAGGAAGCCATCTTTATCACAAACTGTTTCCATATGAGACCGTGGATTATATTCTGGTCTAGCTAACAACACCGCCCCGGAGCCGAAAAATGGCTCTATATAATGCTTAGGCTGACCCAATGCTTTCCATACAATTTTAGCAACAGGCAATTTTCCACCAAAATATGGAAAGGGAGCTTGTAACATTTTAAACTTCCTATTATTTTCACCAATCTTTTGAAAAGCAATTAATCATAGCTTGCTTTGTTCTCATTAGGATTATTCCTAACTGGCAGGGTGTTGTTTTTATATTCTATACATTAACAACCCCGCTTACACCCCTAGTTTTCTCAATTCTGAATACCTTATCCGCGTTACCAATTATTTCCTCAGATTCATCTTCACCAGTTATCATAATTATTTGTAAATTCAATTTTTCAGAAATCAATTGTAACAATTCACTTACTTTTTCATGTGCACTACGGCTATGAAGAAAATGAAATGGTTCATCAAGCAACAGTACAGGCCTTGTAGATTTTGATAGCGACCACAAAGCAACACGCAAGGCAAATGCAACCACATTTATCAAACCACCACCTTCAGAATCAGAAGGTTTAATTAAGTGGCCATCTTTATTAATTAAATACATATCTGCCTCAGTTCTTCCCCTCCGTTGAGTAAATTCCAATTTAAATAAATAATCATCATTTGGGAAAATTGCCTCAATCGCAGCCGATACCATATCATTAATATACCATGATAATTGCTGTTGAGTTTGTTGTGCTACATTCTGAATGATTATTTGCGCTTGCTCAATATCTGATCTCATTTCCATTAATGAATCAAGTTTAGCAAGCTTATCTTGTTTATTCCGTATTATGTGCTCAAATTTGCCTTTTTCTTGCTCAAGCTTCTGGCGAATTTGATTGATTTCACCAGTAAGTTCCCTTGTAGCCTCCCACTTCCCAATTTCAGTCACCAACCCAATTCCTCTTTTATAGTTTTAATACCGAATTCAATTTCTGATTTTAATTCGTCAATTTTTTCAGATAGTTCATCAATGTATTCTTCAGCTTCTTCATCTGAGGAGCAACCAAACTCCTCGGCACGTTGTTTTTGCAATTGCTCAATTTGCCCCTCAACTCGACTAGCCTCAGTTTTCATTGATTCTATTTTATTTTTCAAATTGAGCAATTCTTGGGCGATATCCATGTTAAGCCTCCAAACATTTCCAAATTAACTCTTTGACTTCTTTCTTTACCGAATTTGCTTGAAAAAACATTTCCAGATTTTTCTCAAAACTCAATGATGCTTCCCACTCATCATTCAAACCATCAACAAAAGCCATTATTCGCTCATCTTTTTGTTTTGTTGTGTTAATCTCATTCAGATCAAATACATCATCATCAATTGGTAATAATATTTGTTCAATTTTGTCACTTTCATACTTATAAACGCAAGGTTTATGATCAAACTGTGAAATAGTCGTGCGCATTATACTTCCAGGATTAATCAACCAGCAATTTGGCATCATTCCTTTCTTTTTCACAACATTAGTAAATGTTTGATGATTATCACCAGTAACAATCAAATTGAAAAGTTTCCCATACTTTCTGAGAATCGTTGTAGCTTTATCAGCTACTTGCCCAGGCCAAAGAGGCTTTTCATTAATTACCATATGATGCCAGAGCAATATTCTTTTCTTATCATCCCTACCAAATTTTATATCTTCTGGGGGAAATTCCCCATAAGGAACTCCCACAATAGTGTAATTAGATGATGATTGACAGACACCTAATGATTCACCAAGCATTAATTCAATTGCTCCAGCTGCACATAGAACCCCTAAACCTGAATCCTGGATTCTTGCTAAACTGTGGCTTGGTAAATCATGTTGCCCAGGGACCACGATAGGCTTGACTTTATATTCATTAAGCAAATTGATTATCCATTGCTCCAAAAAGGGCCCAGGTTTAGGGTGGTGAAAAAAATCCCCTGCCACAAGTAGTGGTGGTGACTTTTGTGCTAGAGTTAAAATGAATCTTACTTTTTTCTCCATTGAAGAGAAAAAATTATCAACTCTTGCTCTTGGTGTTGTTCTACGCAGGTGCCAATCCGCAGTTAATATCATGTTTCAAAACACTCCCACACAGAGGACAAATTGGAGGCATCAATTGGTCTAGCTTTTGTTCTAATTGTTTTATTGCAGTTGTTTTTTCATTAAACAAACTCTTTGAACTTGATATTTTCTCATGCAACTTCTTCAATTTCACTAACATCTTTTTGCTCTGTTGATAATCACTATTCTGTTCTATTAACAAATTAATATTTTCTGATGAAATCAATTTTGACTTGATAGATGATTTTTTGTTTTTGAAGCGTAACAAATCTGCTTGGATTTTTCGCAATAGATGAAGCGTGTACTCAAGCTGCTCAAGTTCTGATTGCTTTTGAATTAATTCAGTTATCCTTGGTTCAATATCTGGTGGTAGTACAATTCCTTCTAACTTCACTCTTGCTTCATTCAATCTTGACTGAATTTCATTAATTTTGTTACACTTGTATGATAATTCCTTGAATTTGTTTTGTTGATTTTCTAATTCAACCACATACTCTTCAACAGCTACCAAATCTGGGAACTGTTCGATTAACTCATTTAACTCTGAAATCAATGAATTACAAGTTTTGATTTCTTGCTCATTTCTCCGCCTCGCACTAGTAATATTAGCAAGTGCAACATCTATCAAATCAATATGAACAATCTGATTCAAAAAGCGAGCAACCTGACCTGGGCTGTCAAATAAAAGAAAGGGTGAATCAAATTGTAATTGTAAGTTGATTTTTGATAGATTCAAAACTTCTGATATTGGTTTTGGTACATCTTGTCCAAAACCAGAAAACACTTCCCCATTTAATCTGTAAATATTATCAGAGGAATTTTTCAAACGGCTTATCGTTTCACCAGAGTACAATTCCAAATCAGCACAAGTTGGCTCTTTCTTTGCCCAACTACTCTTGAATTCATCACCAGAGGGTCTATTTTCAATCAACCACCTTAAAGCACGGAATATAGAGGTTTTCCCATGCCTTGAAGGACCTATTATCACATTCACTTTTTTTGAAAAGTTAAATTCTGTATCTTTATGTGATTGAAAATTTACCAAATGTAGTTTTTTTATCATGTATCACAACCTAGAAGAATTTGACAACCTGTGGAAAATTATGCAAAAACCAAAGTGATATCCACATTCACTTGACCACTTCTAACCCAGAAATCTAGAAGTGGAATACACATTTATTCCTCAATTACTTTCATTACAGTAACATCCACATATGGCATAGATTTGAAATCAGTTTCTGTCAAATTGATAACATCACAAACAACGACACAATCAAATTCTGTGGTAGCCGTGTGAATAAGTTTGTTTAAATCATCAGTTGTCTTATTTATTTGCATAACTAATTCATTTATTTTCAATTCGACCCCTCCAATCAAATTTTCTAAAATCACTTACAGACAATCACCATAGTAGTATCCACCCCGAAGACGTCAATCACCCAAGAACTACCGATATTGTTTCTGCGGTTAGTCATTTCTCACCCGATAATTCTCCAAACTCCAATCCTTTTCTTTGCCAGAAGGAAGTGGAGGAGGAAACTTTGGGGGATATCTTTCAGGTTCACGCTTGAACAATTTCCATGCCTTCATTAAGCTGTCCAAACTATTCATAATTTTATAGAAACCGCCTCCAGGAATATGAAATTCTATCCAATTGGGCCCATTTGGTGGCAATTCACTAGAAAATGAGTAAAACACTTTCAACTTTTCAGGGACTAAACCTCCAGCATTGGGATGGTTCACTATCGCCTTGGATATTTGATTAACTGCAAACTGCATTTGTTTCCTGAATTTAGATTTGGGTTTAGTCCTTGGAATAGTTAATTGATGAGTAAGTTCTGGAATAAGTGGTCTTGCCTTAGCAATTCTTTTCTTTATTGAGTTCCCAAAATTCTCCATGATTACACCTCACAACACAACCAAAAAAAGCCTCACCATCAATTACAACAACTGGTGGAATTCTGTTTTTTCTTAAGCGATGTGGTCTATCCAATATAACCATCCAATTTGTATTTTCATACAAATTTGCCTTGCACTGTTTTATCGCTTCAGGCAAATTCCAATGCTCACCAGACTTGCATTCAATAGTAAAAGGGAACAATTTTCTAACTTCAGATGACATGCGAACATCTGGACCTGATTGACCCATTTCTCTGCTAGCAATTTCCTCATCCTTTCCCCAAGGTTTACCAGTTACTTCACTTATTTTTTGACATGCCCATTGCTGTAAACTTCGAGCGATTCTTTTGGCAGAATATAATTTGCGACTTTTTGTGAATATTGAGCTAAGGAATTTACACTTCTGCACAATGGTTTTTGGATTCTTACCAGTTAATTCCTCAATAATAGACCAATGCTCATCAGTTAGAATATTATTCAAATCACTTATTAATTCACCCTTCTTCTTTTTCACGTTCACCTTCTTATTTTTTCTTTTCTTAGCACTCTCACATTTTTTTCCAACTCATCCCAAACATCAACCACCCAATCTTTTATATCCTGCTCTAGGTTATTGTCCTCAACATACTTAATTGCAGAATCCAACGCTCCACTTGGCATGTTTTGTGGGAAATATTTGTTACCGACGACATAGCCAAGCGCTTTTTTACTTGGTTCAGTCGGGTGCTCAGACATCGCTCCAACTGATTTGAGCCACTCTAAATTAGCCCCAATATCATCAACACCATAACCGAATACTAATCTTATCGGTGCAGTACGCCATTCAATATCGCATGAATTCTTATTGATAAAAGCCTCAATGTTTTTGCCGATAATATGATTACCCCTCATGATTTTACCAACAATACGCAATTGTATTCTAATGCTAGCGTAGAATGGAATAGCATGTCCACCAGGCGTTATCATTTTGGGAGCAAATGGACCTGCATCAACATTTTCACGCAATTGGTTAGTGCAAATCATTAATATGTTATAATTTTTTATGTGTCTGGCAATAATGCGCAATCCTTCTGATAATTCTTTGGCCCGCCGTTGGCCCATTTTGTCGCCTTGATCTAGCTCCATGCGAGTTGATAATGCAGCTAACGAATCGACCCCCTCACAATTAATAAAATCAGGGTTAGGACACCAAGCTTGATCATGATCCCGCTTGGTTTTACCACCCTTGATTACAAGAGGCCCAATTATTGATTCAATCACATCCGTTACTGTATCAGGACGAAAATAATATTCCTGATCGAATTTTACACCCATCTGAAGACAATAATCTGGATCAAGCCTAGCCTCAGGGTCTTTTATTCTTACTTCACCCCCAATTCTTTGCACTGAACCAACGACTTCAGCCATAATAGTAGTTTTACCTGAACCTGGTGGGCCAGATATTTCTACTAATATGCCTCCTGGCAATCCACCATATCTACATTTCAAACCAGAGATCGCTTTGTCAAGCAATGTGCTGCCAGTGCTAACAGTTTTTGACCAATCTATTGGTTTGTCAAATTGTTGAGGAGCAGTCATAGCAATTCCTTTAATTTGCTCAACGAGATCATTCACCATCGTAATGATATCAATTGCCACTCTATTCAAGACCGGAGTGGCCACGGGCTAGGTTAGAAATATGGCGACTATTTCTGTGGCCGTCTGGGTATAGGTTTCCGAGCCTTAGGCTTGGGCTTGGGTTGTGGAGGGGCCAGTTCCAGTGGTTCTTCATGTGTTTCTTCATGTGTTTCTTCCAACCTCTTTTTGGCCTCCTCACACGCAACCCTAAATTCACAGTTCTCACATTCTTCCCAAGTATCAAAGGATTCACCCAATACTCCACCATAATTAGCAAAAGGACACTTAGTTTCAGGTGTGCCGAAAACTGGCTGCGTTTGAGGCCCTTCCCAAAATGGGACCTCTGAAATTACTGGGGCTACAGTTGCACCAGTCGGTTCTCCCCCAATTGGGTGTTGTAAACCAGCTTCAATTGCATCTTTGACCTCTTCATAAGTCGGTATATGAAGCAAGTCACCTAGTGTGTAAACACTACTAAGAACATGTGGTGGTATCGGTTCATTGCGAACTATAAAATCATGCCCTTTATAGTCAAAAAATTGCCCTTTCTGAACCACCTCAAATTTCACATGCCGGCCACCTTGTGGACCCGCAGTTGGCCACATATAATTAATATAACCGGTAGGATTGTCAGGGGTAACCATCGGTTGCTTTGCACGACTTTGCAAGTGTGATTCCATAAAAGCATTATTGATATCCCAAACCATTACTGGTTCAGACCAAGTGATTTGATTTGGATTTAGGTGATGGATTATATTGTAAATCCCAATAGGATATTTCCCTGATCCATAAACATTTGCTGCTTCTTGTGTCACATTAGGATCAGCCATAAGTTTATTTCTCTGCTCACAAGCTGGACAAGCCTTGCCATAAGTTCTCGCCAAACATATGAACCAATCCTGATTAGGGCCAATACCCTTGTGAACATAAACCCAGCACATGTGAGTCAACTGTTCTGGTCTTAACTTCCCAGCTACAACAAGAGGATGATGTTCACCAGCTGGTGCCATAACAATATCAATCACATGAACCCCAATTGATGGTTTGAAACGTGGCACATTCTGAATTTTCGCCAAATCAAAAATACTTCTGCCACCTGCACCATCCTTGATAAGATAAGATTCCCTAGCGGTAATCTCTGCATCTTGGACATATCTTGAGTAATCAAATTGATCCATCATTACCTCCATCTTTTTTCATTCTCTTTTTTAATTCTTGATAAAACTCAAGCCGGCTGAAATAATAGGCCTTGAATAACAAACGCAATATAAACCACCAACCAATCAAACAGAGAAAAAATACCCCAAGCCATGCTAATGGTTTTATTATAAAATCAAACATTATTTTCTCAGTGCTGAACGTTTTGGAGTTGGTTTCCGATAAGATTTTTCTGTGATGATTTCTTCACCACCATCAGGGAATTTTTTAACTATCATGAAATCATTTTGAGGAAGTTTCCCTGCCTTTTCAAATGCCTCTTCTTTTGTTGTGTAAGGCCCAGCGATATAACCGTCACCATTTGCTGGTTTAACACAATACATTGGCGGTGGTTGATTTTCAATAATTGACTTTTCTGTTGCTTTTTGTGATGCAGCCGCTTTCATTTTGGAATCACCTTGAACATGCGGTTCTGACCAATAACTACTCAAATACAATTTTACCAAATCCTCTAATATTGGCCTCCTAGCATTCATCGCCATCACACCAGCAAAAGTTACATTTACATCATGTTCTGCCTCACGAAGCCTTTCTTGTGCCTCAATATAATTTGGAGAAGTCTTGATTTTGCTGTCGATCACTGCCTCTGTAAACTTTGATCCTGATGCTGATAACTCTGTTCTTATACTTTGATCAAGCTCAGCTTTTGTTATATCCAAGGCTTGTTTAGCCTTATCTCTATCAAGCTGAGCTTGCGCATGAGCGAGACTATACCTCATCATTTTTTGCGCTTGCAATAACAACTCCTCATCTAATTTGTGTTTATCTATTGCAAGATCACTTTCATAATCAAATTTCCTTTCAGACATATTGATACTCCTTTGTTTATTTATATATATTATAGCTTTCTCGTCACTAAATAACTTGCCAACACCAAACCAGCCAAACCAGAATCATAAAATGGTTGACTGAATGATTGAATAACCCTAGCCGCTTGTGGATTCGGTCGTTCGCTAAGCAAAACTTTGCACATATATGATAAAACTGCATAACGTATTTTTTCAGCATCAACCTTATTTGGCAGGGCATTCAATTGTAATCTGCAATGACCCCAATCACTAGTTAACAAAGCTCTACACAAATCAATAATTGATGCTTCTGTTATCTCAATTTTCCTTATCACTTGAATAATTTGATCCAAATTATCCATATCTACGATTTGGTCCAAAATGCTCAGAGCGATTCCTGGACTACCATTAGATGATTTGATTATCTCAGAAATTATTTCTGAAGGGTAATCTTCAACGTTTACATTTTCTTTTGCTAGTGCAGATAACAAAAAAGCTGTCATTTCTTTATCAGTAAGTGGCTTTACTTCAAATTGATGACAACGCCGTTTCACTGTAACTTTTAATTTCTGTGGATCAGTTGTGCACAGTATGAAGATAACATGTTTTGGAGGCTCCTCAAGTGCCTTTAACATAGCATCCTGAAAAAAGTCATTGGCCTTGTGAACCTCATCCATACAGTAAACCTTGATTTTGCTAGAGAATGGAGCGAAATGAAGATTTAGTTTGATACGCCTTGCATCATCAATACCTCTCGTATCACCGATATCAAGTTCATGGTAATCTCTATCAGAACAACCTATTTCTTTAGCAATAATTCTAGCCAAAGTGGTTTTCCCACAACCTGATGGGCCCGTAAATAAGTATGATCTTGGTTGATCCTTTCTTGACAATATTGTTTGTAATGATGCTTTTATGCTTTCGTTTCCAAAGAAGTCCTCAAGTGACTTCGGTCTGTGATCAAGATGAAGAGGGGACATTAGTAAACTCCAATCCAAGTTTCAGTGACATCTGTATGATATTCACATAAATATAAATCATATCAGAACACATTTTTGACTCTCCCATAAAATGAATAATGTAGATGATACCTTAAGGCAAGGATAGGGTCCCACATGGCTCCAGTGCATGATAAGGCAGCATCTGCCCCCAAATCCAAAAGGTCCTGGAAATCTTGAGGTGTCAGGATACCCCCTACAGCAAAAATCTTAAAGTCATAGTGCTCTTTTTCTCGCAAAGCAACTAAGCGGCGGGTGAAATCTCGGGCTAAATACTTTAAAGCGTAACCGCTAACCCCGCTCTGACTCCGACCAGCACCAGGCAACACCTGCTGCCCTTGTTGGTCCACCACCCTCAATTTCAGAGAATTTATTCCTACCACCCCATTGATATCGTTGCTGACGGCGGATAGCAGACGGGCCAAGTGGCTATCCTCACTAATATAACTGACTTTTATAAGAAGTGGCAGATCCTTAACTTGCTGGCGTACAGCTCGGGTTATCTGAGCAGCAAGTTCTGGTGCTTCATAAATATGGCCTTCTTCAACAGGGCTGTTAGGGCAAGAAAAATTTAGCTCAATGACCTCAGCCCCGGCCTCGGCCGCCAGAGCCGCAGCGCGGACAAAATCCCGCAGGAATCTATCAAAATGATTGTTTTCCGCAGTGCCCACGACGCTAACAATCAACATCTGACCTTGTTGCAAATAATCCTTACTTTTAGCGATATCTGGCTGCCAGACTTCAGGTGACTGGAGGTCTGGAACACCCAGTGAATTGGTCATACTAATCTTGGTGATTGAGGTGTAAGATTTCGAAGTCTTAACATAGTCTGGAATAGCCCCAGGTAACCAAGGTTTTGTAGCCTCTACAAGCAAGCAATTTGGGTAGGGGTGCTCAGTTTGACGCCTAGTGCGAACTGTTTTATAGGTCAAGATATCAAAGCCTAATTGAGAATAAAGGCGAATCCACCGTGAGTCAAGCAATAGCCCAGCTGGAATCCCCAACTGAGAGCTTAACTTTTTTCCCCAAAAGGGATATTTTGCTTGGCCGATTATTTTAAAAGGAAGGGATTCTGGCGATATGCTGGGTCCATGCTCAAAATTATATTTAAAGGTCTTTTTAATATCATATACTGGCATTGTTAGCATTCTTCTTATGATTATGACATCATTTGTGATGCTTAATAACTGCATGTAATCATTTTCTCAATCAATCAATTTCATTCCATAATTGTTAACGCCCCTTGGGATAACTAAACCTGGTTTCATAATCAATTTGTTTTTCTCAAATCCTTTATAAATTGGCGGTTTGAAATGTCTATAATCAACTGAATGCTGGTATCTATTCCATTTGTAAGTGATTTTGGTTACATCTGGATGTTGCTCAACTAATGATTCCGCCATTTTCTTTCTGCCTTCACCATGATACAACTCATCAGTATTTCCACCTTGCATTACCATAGTTGCAACCTTATCACATAAAAAAGCATAAAACAAAACTGTGCACCAACCATCCTTTAATACTCTCAAAGATAAATCAGTATCTTCATTGTATTTGCCCCTCCATCTATGTTTGAGACTGTTTAATATTAAAATACAAGAATATATTCTAGTGTTCAAAACAAATGGGGGATGCTTTGATTTCCTTGGCGTGAAGGACTCATATTGCATCCCAGCTAAGGCGATATTCTCATATCTATCTACAAAATCTTCTATAACTTTGAATATCGTTCCAGAATAACATCTATATTTCATATTTCTATTCAAGCGATAAAAATCCCTTATGTTATCATCTAATATCCAATGTCTTTTAGCACCAGTAGAAATGGAGTGTTCCCAAATCCAATTCCTAGCGGGAATGGAACCTTGACCAAGATTGGAAAATGGCAACACCAATATTTTAGCAGGATCAATTACTGAAACATAATTATCATATTCCTGCGGCTCAACCACGATATGGTAAGGAACATTCATTTTCTCAAGGGCCTTGCTCGTCAGTCTTGATCCCCACCTGCCCTTTGAAACTATATAAACAGGATATTCAGGATTCATCAACACACTTCTTCCGTAGTAAATTTTCAGGTTCCAACTTTGGATACCAAATGAATTTTGTTCTCTCAGTTATTTTTTGTTTGACTAGTTTTGAAAATTCCAACATGTCCTCTTTAGATTTGAAATGAACATGAATGGTTTTCCATGGTGTTTGTTCTTTTTGAATGAACTCTGGCATATTCTGCCAGTGCTCTTCCCAAGGCTCAGGCAAATCAAGCAACGATGATCTCAATTTCTTAACCATCGCCAATCCTCTTTTGAAGCATGAATAGCACAATCCATCCACTTAGCACAGTCTATACACTCATCAAAATTATTATTATCAGGCTCAACATCATAAACACAAGTAAACTCTGATCGACCGATAGGCCAATTTTTCCCTCCTATTCTTCCAAGAACATCAACAAAATTCTTGATACCGATTTCAAAACTACTGTAATTATTATAGCTGTGTAGCACTGCCGCTGGATGGATGCACCAACAAATCCAGCATTTATATCTATCTGACCAAATCGTCGTGCCACTAAGTGTACTTATGCCACTATTTCTTTCAGTAAAAAATTTTACACTAGTATTGCCAAATGCTAGTATGACAATCGGTGAGAGATTTGTGATTTCATCTTCAAGTATCATTCGACAAGCTTCAATTTGGCCTTTAGTTGGTGTTTTGCCTTTACCTGGAAAACATTTTACAACGTTGGTAATGTGAAACATTGATGCTGATAGACCATATTTTCGCAATTCAGGCCACAAAATCTGATAACCAGCCTTACCAATAAACCCAATTCCTTTTTCATCCTCATCTGGGCCTGGAGCTTCTCCACAAATCATAATATTGTAGCGTCCTATTGAAGGATTAACTGGGGCCCTACAAATTTCATGCAATTGGCATGATTTGCATTTAATTGGTTTATAATACTTCACTATTTTAATGAGATTAACATCAGTGATTTTACATTGCAAAAGATCATCTTCAGAAAAGCTTTCCCAATCTCTATTTTCAAGTTCATACAAATGATTAAACCTATTCTTTTTGTCTGAAATATTGAATGAGAAATATTTTTGAATATCATGTGCCTCTTCATCAGTTAATTTTCTACCATCAGCACCAATTTTCAAAAGCATTTGATTCAGCGAATCTGATTGCTGCTGAATTGAGTTAATGTTGAAGAAACCTTTATTCAAACCAGATTTTGAAGCAATTTTTTGGGCTTGTGCCTTACCAATGCCTTTTATTTCAGTAAATGGTGCATACAAAACATCCTCATGTTTTGATACGAACCATTTATCAGCTAACGACAGACCAAACTTAGGCAGCTCGATTCTCAACCCCAAACGCCTTGCTTCATCAATATATGATGATTTGTTATCATCCCCACCATAAGTCAACAGTGATGCCATAAACTCTTTTGGGTAATTGAATTTCAACCAAGCTGTCCAATATGCAATGAGCGAATATTCAACTGAATGTGATTTATTAAAGGAATAACTTCCATGTGAAGATAATGCATCCCAAATTTGGGAAGCTTCGTGTAGTGTTAATGTATTCTGTTGAATACAACCATCAATGAATTGTTGCTTATATTTTCCAAACTCCTCCGAACCTTTTGATTTGCTCACTACTTTTCTTACTTTATCACAAATTCCCCAAGACAAACCTGCCAACTCATACATCGCACGCATAACTTGTTCTTGGTAAACAATAATTCCTAGCGTTTCTTTGGTAAATGATTCCATTTTAGGGTGGAGATACACTACTGGCTTATCTCCACGTTTTCTCATAATAAACTCATCAGTCATACCAGAAGCCAAAGGCCCAGGTCTTGATAATGCATTAAGCAATACTATATCATCAAACTCATTAACACCCATTTCCTTGCTTAATCTTATCAGTAATGGTGTTCCCATTTGAAACACACCAACTGAATGCCCTAATGACATCTCATGAAATACTTTTTCATCATTAAGTGGAATTTTATCAAACTCTATTTCAACATTATGATTTTTCTTTATCAACTTTCTTGCATAGTTTAGCATGGTCAATGATGACAGGCCCAAAACATCAAGTTTCATCATGCCCATGAATTCAGCATCATCTTTATCCCAATTAGCGACAAGCTTATTATCTCTCAAACAAAGATTACACCTCTTGCCGAATCTCAAGTCTTCAGATGATATACAAATAGCAGCAGCATGTTGTCCAACCCCACGCACTTGATCCTCAAGTTCAGTAGCCAATTGAAAAATCTCTGGATATTTTGCTTGGAATGACCTCAACTCCTCTGATTTCTTTAATGAATCTTCAATTGTATGCCCTGGTCGCACACCATTATCAGGCTTCAATGCTATTGATTTGGCTGCTTTATCAACATCAATTTGATTTATTCCAAATACCCTAGATACATCCCTCAGGGCGCCTCTTCCCTTCATAGTCATAAAAGTTGAGATGCCAGCGACATTATATTCACCATAGAGCTTCTCCAAATGATCTCTTACCTCATGCCTACGCTCATCTTCAAAATCAATATCTATATCTGGAAAATCAATGCGCTCTGGAGAAACAAATCTAGCAAAAATCAATCCATATCTAATCGGATCAACATCAGTAATTCTCATCAAATACGCGACTAAACTACCTCCAACTGAACCACGTCCAGGACCGGTCATTATGCCTTGTTCATAGCACCAATTAACCAATTCCCAAACGATCAAAAAATATCTCTGAAATCCCATCAAGCAAATTTGCTCAAATTCATCTTCTATCCTTTTACGATAGACGCTTGGTGGTGCAGCACTTGTATCCCGTTCTATCAACCCTTCTTCAATGATTGCTCTCAAAAGTTCAGTTTCATCTTTGTCTTCAAAACCACAAACTTTCGGCAATTCAACACTGTGCCGTTTTATTTTGTAACCGTTGCATAATTCCGCTACTGCTATCGTATTTTCAATAGCTTGCATGTATTCAACTTCATCAACTATACCTTGCCTTTTAAAACCATCAATCACTTCCTGCTCTGACCACATGTGAAGCTGCCAATCTCTTATTGTAAATCTGTCTTCATCAGTCCACCTCTTCTTGTGTTGAATTGCCAATAACACCTCTTGTGTTTTGTTTTGATGTGGTAATGGATAATGGCAATCAACAGTAGCTACCAAGGGAATATCATTTTCCCTTGATAGCTCAACCTTCTTTGCATTTACACTTTTCTGTATCTCCATATTATGAGGCATAATCTCAAGACAGACCGTATTAGTGTGATTCAACTCAAGCAATAAATCGACACCACCAGGCATATTAATGAATGAACTCACACATGCTGATAAGAAAATCAAGCCCTCTCTGTGTTCCAAAAGCACCTTAGGACTAATGCGCGGTCTATGATAAAATCCTTCAAGATTGGCGATGGATAACATCTTTAGAATGTTTTCCAATCCAATCTCATTTGTTATAAGCGCTACAAGATGATAGCGCTTCTCACCTCTAGTTCTTTTGAGATGATCAGGAACGATATATAATTCAATTCCCAATATTGGTGTTATTGATTGTTTTAAACATGCCTTTTGGAATTTTATTAAACCATCAATATTACCATGATCAGTACAAGCCAGATATTGATGATTAAGTTCTCTGGCTCTCAGCACATACTGCTCAGCCTTGCCGCACCCATCCAAAAGACTGTACTCTGTATGAAGATGAAGATGACAAAAAGCCAATTTATTCAGCTCTCAATAGTTGCTATTACATGTTTGAAATTGTCACCATAAAAATAAACCAGCTTGTTGGATGTGTAAAAGGTTTTCGTCATCTTCACTATGCTTATAAAGTACCTTGGATTAATGTTAATTGAAACACCTTCTGGCCAACTTCTCTTTCCTAACTTAACTTTTTCCTTAATAGAACCATACTGGCGTTCACCAGTCACGATAAGAAATTTCCCCTTTGGTTTTACATTGATATAATTAAGTCCAGAGTCCTGATATGACAAGATATCAGCTCTCTCCAAGGCTAATTCAAGCCCTTCTGGTAATTCATAAATTTCTCCCATCTCGTCATCAGAAGGGAACATATTCTTCAAATTCTCATATGGAAATTCAGAAGCGATGAGACGAGTGCTAAAAACTGCACCTCCCGAACTCATAAAATGCCCCCATGATTCAGTAACAGCATACTGCTCCAAATCATCCAATTTCAATAGTTCCCTTACAGCACCACTAGGCAATGTAAATGTTTCTCCTAAATCACCATCTAGTGTGACCAACATAGCACGAAAATTATCTGAAGACACCACATCACTACCATGACAGTGAATACCAGTAAGCCCACCATGAATCACATTACAACTAACGCTAGGAAGGCACAACCTCAGAGCCTCCATAAATCTACCAGGAAGATTTTTCCAATCAAGTTCATTAATTGATAAGTCATTCAAAAGATCTTCTATATCATATTCTATCAATTGCATGGACAATTCAGTAACACCATCAGTTACCAAAAGTGAATTATCTGAAATTGTTAAGTCAACTTCAGAACCTGACATTTTATCCAACACCTTAAACAACTCTAGCGCCTTCACAGCACCATTAATACCAGTATCCAATGGATAAGTTACACTGATGTCATCATTATATGATTGTATTAAACCATTGCGAAAAACGAAACTATCAGCCCCAGTAAACAACACATCACCTTTTGCAACACCAGGAATTACCGTTTTAAGTGCTGTAATCAAATCAGTTCTATTCATTGTTTCTCCTTCCTAGTTTGCCAAACCTGCCTAAATTACAACAGGAATGGTTGGTCGCCTTTCCTCAACCATTTTATGGTTTTTGATGCCTTTTTTCAGGCCATAACCAAGCCCAACAAATTAAACCCATCACGATCACTACGATCACACCTACCATGATAATCGCACATGCAGCTACAATATTGAGAAATTCCAACATTTTGGACTCACTTTTCTCGTGACCAAGTGTTAACCACTCTAACACCAACTGGATTCATTTTATCTTTGAATGCCTTCAATTTCACATTGTCTAGCACTCCCCCATCATTGACCAATTTGCCACTTCTTTGAATTCTCTCATCAGTGTAAAACAAAAAACGCATGTATTCACTTACAAACTCTTCATGCCTACAAATACACAAGCGATAATTTATCATTTTCCAGTTCTCATCCCAAACATTAATACCATATATGGTATCATTTAATATAAGTACTCGTCTATTTTTACCACTGATAGCATACTTAATCATCACTTCAGCTTCATGCAATTCCCGTAATTCTTTGTTACTAAACCAATCTGAGATTAAATCCAATATCCCATTCTTATGCTCTGAAGTTGGCTCCAAATATACTGAATCTGGATGCCTATTAGGAAACTTGCGACAATTTTTTCTAAAAACTGCCCAATCTTTCCCTTTCATATCCAAAAAAGATTTTGGATCATAAATGTATTCAAAATCAAGAAATGTTGAATGATAATTTAAACCAGGATGATATCCACAAAAATCAGACCAAAATTTACCAGCCCAATCAGAATCAACATCAACAGGACAAACACCCTTCATCACGTGTATGGGTGGAAAAACCACCAAAGAAGCATCAACATCCCATACGAAAACCCAATCCCCATCAGATTTTTCTACAAGACATGCCTTATCAAAATACTCATCAGATACCCAAAAATTTGGAGAGATTTTGAATCTTCTCAGCAATTCAAGATATTTACCGCTCAAGTTCAAGCCCAAGCCCTATATTCTTCTCTTTTTCATGTTTCTCTTTTTCAGGCTTCTTAACACTCGAAAATTGCTGGTGGCTTCTTGATAGCAGCCTATCTATCAATGCCTTGCTCACCCCACCTGTTTTTCTACTTTTTCCTCCCATCTGAAAGAACCTCCAATATTCCTAATTCATCATACACACACCAAGAGATAATGCCACTCATATTATTTGATTTAAGTAACAAGAACCCCTGCCTATCAACAGGGATACCAAACTCTATCAAATTATGAAATGAAAACAATGAAATGAAATCAGGAGTTCTTATCCCTATTGGCCCAAAATCACATTGTATTTTATCTGGTGAAGAAATTTTGAACCCCTGTGATTTCCTTGTCAAGGTTATGACTGTCCCAGAAAATATATCATGTTGTTTTATTACGAGTGATTGGTCAACTGAAGAGAATTCCAAATGTGACAAATTTCTCTCTATCAAAGAGAGTGATTTTTTGTGTATCGAAAATGAAGAACGAACAGGGACCTGAAAATTCTCCCATATTTTATTCACATCATTAAATGACAATCCAGGCGTTTTACAAGTTTTTAATCTAGTAAATTCATCATCAGACTTCCCTTCTAATTGGAAACAAACATGCCCATCTTTTTCATACAATTTCCCAGATTCATAATCATTAGCCTTAAAACTAATTGGCTCATGAAATTCTGATATATGTTTGGGAAGGTTAAATTTTAACAGAACAGTATTATCACCATTCATTATAAATATAGTTTTCTCAAAACAATATATAGTATTCCTCAGCAATCCACTTTGGTCAAGTGCTGCAGCGATAGCAAAAATACCCTCAAGATATTGTCTTTGTTTTTTATCAGTAGTGGGATTCATTCGATCACCTAAATGAAATTTTTCAACATTTCCAAACGATAATCTGGCAAATTGTTATCATAACGCCAACGCCGACCGAACTCATCCATCCCTGCTGGAACAATATATGGTGCCCAGTTTGGATGGTAGGCCGGGTTCCCACACAAATTCCAAAGCTCCTTTACCTTCTTTTCCAATTTAACACTAAGAAATCCACCATTGTCAGCTACCATTCTATTATAATCACACCAACTGACAGGCTTATTAGATGACATTATGAATCTAACCATCAAAACCATGCAACCATAATTCCATCCAGAAGAAGTGAACCAATCACCCACATTACAACAAATAGGATCATCATTGCTAGGCACATTCCCCATATCAAAAGTCGAACATTTTATTCCTTCCTCACGAAACAAATCCATAAATTTTCCAAGCAACAATGAACCTAACCACTGACAATCACTCATGATTATGAACATTCTCTCAAAATCATAACCTTTATGATAAAATGCCTTTCGTATGATAGGAGACCTAGCACTATAACTATATGTATCAAAAGTTATATGTTCAATTCCAGCTTCCTTTATGGTGTTTATATATTCAGAAACGTCATCAGGAGAATCATTTATAAATGACATAAAAGGTTCTATTCTCGCTACCACCCTTACACCAGCAGATGATAATTGTTTTGAAGCGTATATTCTTTTTTTGAATGATGGTGCACCAGGTTCTAATTTCCTATTTATTGCATCATTTGACGATATCATAGTAATATGAACGGCTGCACCAGCTGGATTGTCTGCCATAACTTTAACATAATCATCATGACCAACCAAATCAGATTTAGTATTGATCATAACAGGATATGAATTCTCAGCTAAGTATCTCAACATCTCATAACTAATCCTCTTTTTATTTTCCATTGGAAGAAAATCTTCAAATCTGATACCGAAACGCATAGGTATATTCAAGTTTATTGCTCTAGCCCTATCATCAACATTGCCAACCTTTTTCCCACGATTTTTGAAAAGTCTATCAAGCTCTGATTTATAATAATCTGGTTTGCAATGTCGTAAACCTATCGACTTTGGATTATCAAAAAGACCCGTGTAGAGAGAATATCTGAAGTCATCTGCATAACAGTATATGCAACCATAACCACATCTCAAACCGTCCCAAACATCAAGATTAAGTGGCATCGGACAAGCTTGCGCACGCAAGCTCACTTCCAAAAAAGAGGTTATTTCTTCTGGGTTTAGTAAATGTTCATACTTATACCATTCTCGAGTTCTCAAATCAAACCATTGATAATTGGTTTTGCGCCCCTTCTCCTTGATTGAACCTCTTTCATTTTTTATGAAGCGAAGTTGCCTCGGAACCAATTTAGATACTATTTTCCGTAATTCCCAATAATTCACTTGCCACCACCACCGATGTTCCAAAACAATATTGGTTTGTCTAATTTATTATAGTTATCTAAAGCAAATTTTAGGGCCTTTGTATCATAATATGGATTGCATGGGAATGGTGTATCAATGTCAACCTTGTCTATATACCCCAAATTCGTGTTTATCAATTCAAAACCAATCGTGTCAAGCAGCCTACCATCAAGCAGTCCTGCCTTTTGTTTGATAGACTTATATTTATTCATGCTTTTACAGCGACGACTCACAACTCCAATTATTGAAATTGACTTATTTGATTTCAATCCAGCAAGAATACCTGAACATATGGTGCCGCTACCAACACAAACGACTATCGTCTTCACATCTGATAAATCAGTATATTGAACTTGCTTAGCAGTTTCAACTACCGTCTCAGATAATGGTAAACCTAAGGGCAACACAGTTTCATCAGCATTGCAAAGCATTTTCCTAGCTATATTAAAATTAACTTTAGCCATAAGTGGTTTCATTGGAATAACTATTGCTTCTAATTCATTCCATTTCACTCTATGGGACTCATGAACTTTCCTAGCCGGGTGTTTACCAGAATACTGTGGGTCAAATATAACTGATTTCATACCCAATTCACGTGCAATCCAAGCCACTCCCCAACCAGCCATGGATATTGCAGTTTCTACATAACCGACTGTTGTTACACCAGACCGTTGCAATTTCAACATATGCATGAACAACCCACGCATTTTACTAAAACAAGGTCCTGGTGGTGGGCATGATAAATCCTCACGTTTTACCAGAATACTCTTTCCATCAATTATATGCCTTTCTACTGGCGTATCACTCAACCTCATAACAAACCCAAACCATTCAAACCAGCATCCTTTAACGTATAAAATTTTGAAGATTCACCTAGCAAGACTCTCTTTCCCATTTCATAATCACCTATACCATCCCAAGTCAAATCAAGTATCTCATCTAATGCATAGCCACTTTGAATCATTCTAATCCAAGTGTGAGTATTAAATGTGGTAGGATTTGGAACATCTACGCTACAACAGGTATTACAATTTTGATGATAATCTAAGCTAGCATTAACGAAATCCGGACACCCTAATATTATATCATACTTTTCAGCTAAATCTATCAATTCTCGCAAAATAATCCTCCATTGAGCATCTTGATTATAAAACCAAATTCTTTCTATATCAATGCCAATTGAATTCAATCGCCTTGCAACGAATGCATTAAAATGAAAATTATAAGTATTGTAACGATTAATCCCAAAAAATTTCAACATTTTCAGCATTTCCTCAAATTCTGAAATTTCATGATAACCTGGTATGAATGGTTCACCATTCACACCAACATACAACCCATATTCCTTCAATAATTGAAGTTGTTGTAATCGCTTCCATGGGTGAGTAGTTCTTTCCCTTTCCAATATTCGCCAATCCCTCTCGAAACCAGGACTAACAATTGGGACGATTATAAAATGAGCTTTATTCTCAACTATGATATCAAAATATCTCAGAAGGTTCTCTGTGAACTTCGTTTGAATGACAGTTGACCACTTAAACTTTCCTAGAATTGATAGAACTCTTCCACTAATACCATATTCCAAATCAGCTTCCTGAAATGGATCAGATTTGTTACCAAACCTAAGAGTTTTCTTTTTTGCTAAACAATGTGCTAATGATGACTTAGGATTTTTGTTTCTCAAACCATTAATAATCTTCTTTTCAAAGCCATCTATATCAAGAGGTTTTAATTCCTGCCCCCAAACATAATTAAGATTGCGAAAATAACAATGCCAACAATCAGTTAAACAATTCCCATAACTATCCAGACTAAATGAGAGGGGACAATAAAGACTGTCCCCTCTCACCACTAAACCATTCTTAAGATTTTGAGAAAATGACTTTTTCACCTTCATTCCTCAGCAAACCAATGGTTGATAAAACATTAATAACTTGTTTTACACACCACAAGCTTTCTTTTATGTTGTTTCTACCTTCCTTCTCAACATAAAGTTTGTTTGCACTCTCCGCCAACTCATCCACAGAATAAGCCTTACCAGTTAATAAGCAATCTGCAACAGAATTAACCCTCGTATATTTCTTGAGTGCTTTCTTAGAAGTTTTCTTGGAGGTTTTCTTAGATTCCTCCACCTCTTCAGAAGCTCTTTTGGATTTCTCTGCATTGGCACGCTCAATACATTCCTTAATCCTACTGCAAACTTTGCAAGCTTCATCACCTTCTTTAGGGCCTAGCGCTTGCACGAATCCAGGACACTCCTCACCTTCAGCCAAATAAACATCAGAAGCAGGAGTCTGAGTTTCGGTCTGAACTTCTATAGGCTCTTGCTTTTGAACTTCAGTCTCAATGGTTTCCTGGTCATCAACAGATTCCTGTTCTTGAACTTCAACAGGCTCCTGCTCCTGAACTTGTTCTTGAACTTCAACAGGCTCCTGCTCCTGAACTTGTTCAGAAATCAACTTCTCATATACAGATATGGTCTCATGAGATAAATCAGCACATTTAGGATCAGTCCAGATAGGATTACCATTCTCATCCTCACCAATTCTTGATGCAATAGTCTCAACGATTTGCTTGGACAAATTCTCAATTGAGGCAATGAAGTTCAATTTCGGTCGGGGATTAAGCGTCTTATTGATATCCTTAACCGCCAACTGAAGAGACCTGCGATCAGATTTTTCCATTTCTATCTCCTTGATTAGGAATTATGATCTTTAATTATATTATAGCGAAAACTACTCATTCCGATAAATTTTTGACACTCAAATAAGCAACCTTCTTGCCAAATTTCATGCACCGATTCCTAGTGGGCAACCAAATGTCAACACGCTTTTTCCACCTTTTATGCATTCTGTCCAAGAAAACAAATTTGCCGATTCCCTTCAAAATGATCTCATCACCGAATGTAACACCCAACTGATGCTCCAAATCACGTGATAGGGCAATACAGCCAACCCTAACAAGCTCACCACTAGCAGTCATATTCTCACTCAAACAATAAGCAGTAACAGTAACAACCACTGGAGAGGGTGCATTCACATTCATACTAGACAACAATATGATGAGCAGTAATTTAATCATCAAATCCAACTGCGCTGAGTAAACAAAGCCACGGCCAGAGCATTCCCCATAGCCAAAGTTGCGGTGGTACTAGCCATTGGGACTAAAGCCAGTGGGCAGGTCTCACGAGGCACGCTAACATCAATAATCACTGCGTTTGACTTCACTAGCATAGAGTCCAAACGATCAGCCAGGATGATCAAGGAAGCTCCTAGACACTCAATATTAGAGAGTGTGGTATTCAATTTCTCAATCTCGCTACCATCAGATAAGACCAAAACAACATCCCCAGGTGAAACCATCAAACCATCATGCATCACTAATGCTGGCGTGCCAGTAGAATTAAAGATTGTTGCCAGCTTGTGTGCCATGATTCCAGATTCATCAGCGCTGGCAACTATCAAGCGTCCTTTTGAACTAAGAATCATCTCTACTGCCTGAACAAATTTGTTATCCAGCTTGTCAATCAAACTATAGATGCCTTCAGCTTCGATCATCAACCCTTCTCGGGCCAATTGCAAAAGATCACTCATAGGAATTTACTATCAACTACAGCTTGCCCTAAAGCCAAACATTGTAAAACCATTACTCTATCACTAACTGTCTCATCATCACGACCTACACCCACTGAATAAACAGCACGTTGTGCCTTTTTGTCATCCTCACTCTGGTCAATTTTCAAACTTAGATCAACATGGCCTAATTTCCTGCTGTCTTCAGCTACATCACTATCACGTAGTCGCTCTCTTTCTTGGGCATCTTTACCACCAGCTTGTGATGGGGCAATTAATAAACAATGCAATCTTTGTGATATTGAACCCAAACGCTTCCAAAGCTCATCTATCTTATGGCGAGTGTCACCTGAACCAGACATTTTCATAATGTCAGGTTGATCAACGATAATTACATCTGGAACGAACCCTTCCAAATGTTGCCAAACCTGTAAAATTGCCTCAATATCATCAACTCCTGCACTAAATTTAGGCCAACATTGAATCTTCAATTTGGAACCCAAAGTTGAACCACATATAGCCTGAGCTTTTTGCCAAGCAATACGCCAATCAAGAACTTCCCATTCCCTCTCCTCAAACCAAGTCTCCAATTTTAAATTATCACAAGCAGTACAAGGCCTATAATCCTGTGGGGCATGATGCCACTCCGGTTTTTGATTTTTATCAACAAGCAACTTGACATGATTCGTGCGCAAAGGACTTGCACACTCACCAACCTGATTCCAAAAGCAATCCCAAACAGGGAACAATAACCTATTATGTCTTGGTGGCTTCAGAACCATCGCGCAAAAACCCTGCGCGAATCTGCGCCGTAAACGCCTCTCACCTAATTCAAAATCAAACCAAGCGACATTAAGACCAGAATAGACCGCTTGCTGTGCAATATATTGGCATGTATATGATTTGGCACCTTTGTACTTGCCAACAATCATAACTAACCATTCACGCTCGAGTCCACCGACGAGCTTGCCCAAATCACCAGGTAATTCCAACAATGCATCTTTGCTTTCAAATGCCTCTCTAGTTCCCTCCATATCAGACAATGGCTCAAAACCAAGACTAACAAGACTATCAGGTGATGCAACGAACTGTGCCACAGCTGAACTGGCAGCATTAAGATTACCACCATCTAGATGATATTGCAAGTCATCACGTAATATGGTCAAACTGCGCTCGCGGAAATATGCTAATGCGGTATCAATACAAAGCTGCTCATTGAATCGTTCAGACTGCTCAAATTCACTAGATAGTGAAGATAAAAGTGATGCTATCAATTGTGCAGATTCTTGATCAAGACCATCACGGCGGCGTGCTTCAAACAGAACTTGTATATCTGATCTTGGTGCACAATCATATTTCTTTTGGTGTAAGATACACCACCTAGCCACTTCTCTGGAATAATCTGTGGTAAAAAATGTTGGTTTGTAAGCCAGACTGACAATTCTCAACACACGATCAGACATAATCATGCCAGTCAAAATGGCTCTCTCTATATTTGCATTTGATGAAGCAGCCTTCCAGATAACCATCTGTCACTTATTCCATTTTTCCAAAATCACTTCATCAATAGCAAACATAACTTCAGTCAAGAATTTTTTGCAGTAAAAACCTTTACCGATTTTGGTGATGGCAGCTAGCCATTGATGCAACCAGTAGAAAACGTAATCATTTTCACGATGATCACTGATCCAAAAATTGACAAGAACCAGAAAACTCATTGATCAGTCTCTACAGCAAACCATAAGCTTCTTTAAATGCTCGTTCACGCTCTTCTCTCTCTCGCTCTTCAATAGCTTGTTTAATTGATTCCGCCCTGGCTTTGGAATTGGCTTCAAATACCAATTCACTACGGAATCTCTTGTCAAATTCCAAAAAAGCATAACCACCAAATTTCAACCAACCAAAATGGAAGGGAGCATTTTCATCCCTTGCCTTATTATAGGTAAAACTCAAGAATTCATTTAGCCAATTTGGGAAACTTACATTGCTTTTCAATTGATTTGACAAAGGCAAAATTTCTGATTCATAATGCTTTTTCAAGTCTTTTATCATTTGCAAATTCCAGTTTTGCAAATTAAATTCAGGCAAATAATCTTTTATCAGTTTCTCAACTTTTGCCAATTCCTCATTTGCAACTTTAGGTGTAGGCGGGCCCAACGCTTTCTTTTTTGGTGGCTTCAACCAAACCAACACAATACGACAGAAACCAACGGAACCATAAGACCAAGCTGATTGGCTCAATGAAACTGTTTTACCCTTACCACCTTCATAAGCTGGTGACATACTATTCGACAATCTTTCATACAGTTCCAAACGCTCCTCTTTGGAAAACTGCTTCCTCAAAACCGCCTTAACATCATTTGGATCAAAACAGTTTGGTTTTGCTGAAAAATACCTTACGATGCAATCTATTTGGTTATCATCAAGTATATTTGACAAGCCACCCGGCCGGCGCAATGCACTAACAACCTTGGCAGCTGTAAGCATTTGTTTATGTGTATGGTGTGTGGCAAGGTATCTATGTGGAAATACATGATTTTCTAACTCTTGCATAACAAGATTTGATATGCTAGGCAATTTCTTGGGAGGTTTATGATCCTTGCAATCGACCAAATACTTGGTATAATCAAACTCATCATCTTGGGGGAAATTATCATTTTTGCTAGATTCTCTCATGCTCTTCTCCTGTGAATTATTGGTACTATCGCTCACATCATGCGTGCACATGTCATTATCACTAGATTGGTCGCGTGTGTGATGCTTAGAATTGTCACCATCTGGAGGATATTTGTATAAACCCAGAATATATTCTGGCATGCTAGGCATGCCTAATTCTTGGGAGGTGCTTTTTGTGAAAATCTCACTAGGCTTGAACATGCCTAGAACATATTTTTGGGGAATGTTTTCCTTGGAGGATTCCTTGGAGGAGATGATTTCTCTAGAATCACCCAACACATTACTAGAATTACATGATGTATCAGCGACAAAGTCGCTTAAATTTACGCTAGTAAATTCTCTAGGGTCTAGTCTAGCTAGGTCTAGATCTAGACTTACTAGTACTATACCTAAGGGCTCTTTTTTAGTAGGTAGTATTCCGATAAGCAAGGGCATTGCCCTATTAGATTGTGGCATTGTCCCACTAGAAAATTCCCCATGATGATTTTGCGCAGCCTCATCCTCATCACTTGCACTTTCCTCATCACTTTCAGCTTCACCATCTCCCGTTTCATGATTATGAGATTGGGAATTGGAAAAGTGATCTAGATACCCCTGCTTTTTTAACCATCTGAGTTCATATCCAATGCGGCTGTGTGATATACCCAAGTGTTCAGCCATCACATCCCTTGACATGTTTGGGAATGCAAGTTTGCATGCCAAAACAAATTTCTTATTGGTGGGTATGTTTAAATCTAAAATTTCGCGGCTTATGGTAAGGCCTCGTTCATCATTTACTTTTTTGTTGATTGTGAAACAGACAACGCTTTCCTGTTCATGTGAACTTCTGTATGATCTTTTGATCCAACCCAAGCGTTCAAGCTGCCGGGCATATCTTGCAACACGATTTGGTGGACGCCGTCTTTTAGCATGAACAGGACTAGGCGTTATCCCCATGATTTTATCAATTTCAACGTATGGAAGAGAATTTTGTTTGCTTACGATTACAAAGAAAAGTTTGTTGGATTGGGTTAATCCACTATCTCTCCCTCGGATTCTGAGGATTTCCCAGGGTATGGTAATTCCTGTTCTGTAAGTATTGGCTTCTGATACCATCCCTTGCTCAATTTGAGTTCTTGCGTTTTCAACCATTTTTTAACTCCTTTCACATTGTCCAGGAACCCTTCATCAAATAGTTCTCGCATGATAAAATATACACCACTCTCAAGCAATTTCAAATCCGGCTTCGCGAATGTAAGCCGTTTTACAGCAATTTCGTGCTCTTTTTGGTTGGATGGCCAATCCATTATGCCCACTTCCCAAAGCCAGGGTTGCTGTATCCCATAATCTATGATTTCTTGTTCGAGATCTAGTTCGGGATTAAGCAATGTGAGTTTTATGACATCATCGACCGTCCACCGGAAGGGATACAGTTCAAGGAATGATTCAATTATTTTTTGGAATTTGTTGCAAGGCCCGTAGATTTGCTTTTGAGCCTTTTCAGTGATTGGTATGTATTTGATTGGAAATAATTTTATGATAGCCATTTGAGATATCTGTGTTCTTGAGGAATGGTCTTATTATAGAAACTTTTATCTAAAAAGGCAAGAAAAAAATTAATGCTACTTAATTTTTTTGCCTAGCAGTTCTGATTTTAGTTTGTTGGCATCATCTGTAGCCATATCACCTGGATCACCTTCACTTAGAGATATATTTATTGATTCTACTCCTAGCAGTGATAACTGATCGGCTAGCTCTTTAGCCTTTTTTTGTGCTAGTTGCTCTGAATCAAACATTATGAAAACCCGCTTGAATTTTGACAATACATTAATTTGCTTTTTTGACACTGATGTGCCAAAAGTGGCACAAGTGTCATCACCAAGTCTCCACACATCAAATAAACCCTCCACCACTATGATTTCTTTTCTTTTGCAGTTATCAAGGTTATATAGTATGTTTTTGTGGTGTATTATTTCTAGCTCCTTCTTGCATGCTTTGTATTTTAGTGGGGTCTTACCCGTTATATCACGCCCTTGATAAGATACCCATTGGCCTTGGTAAAATATAGGTGCCATAATTCTCAATGCATATGGCCCCGCTGGTAGTGTCCCCATTAATTGATATTTTTGTGCTAGATAATCTGGATCATGATTTCGCTGGGCCAAATATGTTTTATGATATGATTGAAGATTCACAGTGCCTCTTGGCCATTCAAGCTTGTTCACCTTCTTTATTGTGTCTTGTCCTAGCGATGGTCTATAGATAAAATCATCATCATATTCCATATATATTTTGCAGGCTTCATTGTAGTCAACTCCTTCAATCTTCATGATGTAGTTTTCCACTGAGCCTATTCTGCAACCATGCCAACAATGAAAATAGCTTTTAGCTAAATTGAACCCGAGGTGCTTATCTTGACTATGGCAGAATGGGCAATAGGTGTTGACCCAACCTTTCGTGCATTTTGAACCTTCAGTAGAATAGTCTATATGTCTATCTCTGAAATAACGTATGATGTTAAATGCCATTTATTATCTCCCTATTGCTTGTGTTTTCGGTGTAGGTATTTGATCTTGTTTCAATAATTTGTTGTATGTGCGCATGCGTTCTTTGGCTGCACGCATTAGCACTGGAACATTAATATCCCAGTAATCATAAACCTTAGCTGATGTTTTACCTTCAGCTGATCTAGTCACACGTCCAAGGTATTGAATAAGCCGGCCACTAAATTTTATTGGTGTGGCAAGGAACAGTGCAGTGAGATTTTTGCAATCAAATCCTTCACCTAGCAATTGTCCTGTCGCGACCATGACCTTAAGTTCACCTTCATTCAAGTTAGTTATTCTTTTTTCCTGGATTGATTTTGGGATATCACCATGGCAGACTTCCGCTTTAATGCCTCTGTTGATTAACATTTCTGTCAGCATGTCCGCATGAGCTTTTCTGTCAGTCAACACGATGCAAGGACCAGTCTCATTTGCAATATCATTAACTATCATATTATTTCTGGTATGATCTTCGACCAGCTCTTGAATGAGAATTGATCGTTGCCATGTTGGGTCTATATGTGGACTGGGTAGGAAGTTTGTTTTCCGAATAATTGGTTTAACAGGAACGATATCACCGTCTTTTATAAGTGTGCTTTTCGAGACCTCATAAACCAGTGGTCCTACATACCAATATATTAGCGGCGTTAAACCATCACGCCTATCATGAGTTGCAGACAAGCCTAAACTGTAAACACAATCGAATGGTGTAATAGCTTGTGTGAATGTGCTTGCTGGAACGTGGTGGCATTCATCAACTACCAAGTGCCCGATTTTCGGCGCAATCTCATCGGCACACTTTCTCAACGTTTGAACCAAAGCAATTGTTAGGCGATTACCCACAGACCTTGAGCCTTGTCCGATTATGCCGATTTCCTGCTCGTTTATGCCAAGGAATTTGATCGCTCTTTCGACCCATTGTTTTGCTAAGGCAGCAGTGTGAACGATCACTAGCGCTGGTTGTTTGCGCTTTACAATGGCATATAACGCCATTACCGTCTTTCCGCTGCCAGTGGGCGAACAAATGGTTGTAAATCGTCTTGACAGAATGGTTCTGACGGCTGGCTCTTGAGCTGGTTTAAGCTCCCCCTTGAACTGGAGATCAATCGGTGTGAGTTTTCTGGTCTGGTCAAGATAAGGCAAGTTGGTGAATTTGATGATCTCAGATGCACATCCTCTTGGGATAATCAATTGATTGCCCTTTTGTAACCAACCGCGTATGTATTTGGGCACATTACGTGGTTTGGCATCATGTTTCCCCATTGCTCTGAGGCGACGTAATGCTTCATCGTAGGCAGGATTCCGGAACGTGAATCTGGTCTTGATTTCATCAGCTACACCTTCGCTGATTTCAGACAAATTAATTTTTATGTGATTTGAAATTATCATGATTACACCTCTTCTAGTTCTTTGAGCATAAGCTTAATCTCATTGATGGCGGTGTTTATTGTTTCCCATCGCCAATTGTTGTTGTTGCGAAGATATTTTTTTGTATTGGTAATGGTTACCGTCACATGTGGTAGTGTGAAATCACACAATTCTTCGGGTGTTAAGAGTATTAATTTGATTATCTCACGTGCATCCTTGCTGAGGCTGTTTATTGCATTTCTGAACGAAAATGTTCTGTCAGGGGATGGCATCGTTTCATTTGGTAAGTTTTCATAATCATCAATATTTTCATGCAAGATAGATGGATTTTGTTTCTTTTCAATCTTTCCCATTTGGTCGCGAATTGTCCACCAGAGGTGTGTGCTGAAGGCACTCTTGGTGGGATTCCATGTTTTTGAGGCAAGACAGAACGCCAAGTTACCTTGGCCTACCAAATCATCATAATCCAAATCTGGGTTTTTCTTCAGTCTGCGCCAAGCCTCATTCCGAATCAAATCGACATAATCATTGTAATTTACCATCATATGCTCCTCTGATTCCACTTTGGTGGTTTTAGTAGTCTGTGTGTGAGAAGTTCTCATTTTTCGTTCTCCTTTGTGATTGTTTTAAAATGGTATTCGTTCGTTTTATTCCGTTGTTTTAGAAAGAAGAATTCCATCCTCTTTAAGGATCACTGATATTGGCACTGTTGAGTAATTACACAACAATTGCCTTATGTAGGATTGATCTTTTTTTGGAATTTGCAAAAGGAATGTTTCTCCTTTCTCCAAATTGTGTTCTAACTTTTTTAGTATATCCTGTATCACTTTCTTGCCCATCATTTTCCTCTTTGTGAAGGTTGCTAGGGAAATAGACAATCTTCACCGTCATTTCCCACTACATGCACGCAGGAGTGTGTTTAATTGGCTCAATTCTGGATTGTGTCAATATTATACATTATGTCCATCTTTTAGACTAATGCATTTTCTTCACCATCATTTCCCTATGTGAGATTATTTTCCCTTTCCCATTCTGTTATGAGTTTGTGGTAAAAGTCCGTTTTGGAATAGGATGCACTTACCGTCATTCCAACTCTGACAGCACCATTGGGGCCCACGAAGGTGAAGATTCCAAATTTTTCTGTTGAGTGTGAGAATTTTCTGTATTTCGTTTTTGAAGGGTGCTCCTTAGCACCAAGCGCTTCTTCTAGAAAACGGATTACACGGTCTTGGAGAGTTTTTGGTTGCCCCTTGCGAGGGCCCGATTTGAAGACGTTATAGAGTTTGCTGGATTTTTTCATAACCTTCCTTCCTTCTCGATCAGTTCATTTACTGATGATTCAAATGTTCATATTCTTTTGTGTGGATGGGTATTTCTCCATTTTATCAGCCCCCAAATATCCACCACCAACAAAACCAACTGGTCATAATCACCAGAAAGAAGACTATGTCCAGAATAAAGTTAATCATGTTGACCTCCTGGTGCTACATTCAGGAACTCATCTACTAACATTTTATAATCATTGAAACTCTGAATATAGAGATCAAACTGTTGCTCCAAGAACAGAATTCTTATCTGTAACTCTTGGATTTTCGCGTTAGCTTCTTCTGCAGGATACCACATCGGCTCAGCGATATGATTACCATCAGCGTCGTATTTGTAGATGATATCAGTCATTTTTAGACCTCCAATTTGGTTGCTTTTTGTTTTGCAGCCACCAGCTGGTAATTTTCTACCTAGCCGTGGCGGAGATATGATAATAACCAATACTGTTCCCACTTCTCCATTTCTGGCCAAAATGGAGACTCTTTGAGTGTTTCCCAAATTTCTTTTCGTGTCATGGTTGCCTCCCATTCAATATTATCAGTAAACACATGATTAGTATTCCAAAAAAACCACCGATGAAAAAGCCAATGATAAATGATAGCATGTTGGGACTCCTTTCTTTGATAACCATAAAAGTGTGTTTTTAACAATCGCTCGCATAATGGACAATCATCTGGAAAATAAGGACAGTGTCCACTACCGTCTTTCTGGCAATCAGTATCACCATCACTATCAGATATATCATAGTTTGTTTGCGGCCATCATCAAAGTCCTTTCTTCGATGATGGCCAAATGATCGTCATACCAGATTAACCTCCTTAATGGTTAAAGATCAATCAGCATTACTCTCTTGCAGCGTGTAAAGTCTATAGCTGCCGGCCGGTAAAGTTAATGTTGGGTGGCTGGTATGGTTTACCACAATATCATGATCGGAAACTAGCCATTGTCCATTGCGGTTTAGACTAGGACTGGTTATCGTGTGTGACTCACGCACCGTCCACTCAGAAGGTTGTGGTTCTAGTCGAATTCTTGGTGGTATTTCAGCTGGGCAGAAGAGCAGATCACCCTGGCGGTGGCAGTTGGTCAAATTAGTCTTGGCAATCCCGAAGAGCACCCCCATAGCATCCTCTACAGTCGTATCATAGGCAATTGGAGGCCATGCGTAATCTGCATTCTGCGTGAAATCAACATAGTGCCCCCATTCATCACCATTGTCGTCAATCCCACATAGGTAGGCATGGCCTGTCGGTGTCAGAGAGTTGTACCCCAGGTAGTTGTCCAATTCGACCTCGAGGAACAAGGCTGCTCTCCAACGTTTACTGACGTCAGCTAAGTAATTTTTGGTAAAGGGTGGGTGGAAATAATCCTTTAGAAGATCACGGTCAACCTCCCAGAATCGGCCTTCAGCAAGAGCTTGGCGTTGGGCGGCTTTGGCAGCTCGGCAATTGGTGACGTAATCACTGTTGGCTTGGCGTAGCATAGGTAGGATAGTTTTCTGTTGTTCCTGCAAATCTGTAATTTGCTTTTTCGCTTGGGAAATATGGTGTTTTCTGGTAACTTTTCGGTAAGCTTCCAGGAACTCCTTAGCGACTTCGTTTTCAAAAGCTTCCTTGGCTTCGGCTCGGCGGATTGGGCCAGATTTGGTGCGGTTGCTGATCTTGAGCGTAAATCTTTTCTCATCATTGGCGAGTGTGGCGATGCTGTCAATTTTATTCCTCAAGAGTGAGAGTTGCCATCTGTGATTGCGTCCCTCATCTGTGAGCGCTTTAGGGTAATTAATGTGATCTACTGGTAAATCAATTTGCCAGTGAGCCATCAGCCGTAATTCAGCTTGTACTGAGTTATCAATTATCTCAAAGCATGCCTTGACTGGTGTTTGCGACTCACAGATTGACTTGATTTTTTCTGATAATGATTTTTCCATGGTAATCTCCTTTTCTTCATTTTGTTCACTACTTAGTTGGTAACTGCTGGTTTTACAGTTATCCAGTTTCTACCGATTTTCAGTGCGATGGAAGCGTGTTGGTCTTGGATAGCACATCTTAATTCACTCGCTATCCGGGCATCATTTACAGTTTCGTGCTTGGCCTTACACTCCATTTTATCACTATCCCAATATTCACAATCGCTGTCGCTGCATTTTCGGAAAACTCCAAAAATCTCACAGTATTCATATTCTGCAGACGTCCCATATTCGATCATCCACTTCTTGCCTTTTTGGCTAAAGACTTTCCAGGTTCTGTGGCTTGAATAGTGTGTTTCGATCTTGATCTTCATAACAACCTCCCTGGTTTTATTTTTTGAATTCTGTGATGTGAATCTTGAGATTCGCACTAGGTAATTCCAGAATATTCCCATCCCACTGAGGGTGGTGTTCATTGGACGCGTGTCTGGAGAATTCAGTTTCTGCCACTTGGCGGGCAATATTCTTGTTTGCGAAAATCCCGCAAACTGTGGAATTTTCGCCAATTTCCTCATAAACCATATAAACTTTTTCCATCTATTCTTCTCCTTGGGTAATCACACATTTTATTCTTTGAGCAATAGATTAGTTCACATAAAAGAGAGAAGTTAAGACTTCTGATCTCGTCTTAACTTCTCTCTTTTTTTCACATGTCGTCCACTCTCCAAAATCCATAATCTGCGCCATCACCTAGGTGAGCGCCGAAATAGTATTTTGGAGCAGCAAAATCATTAAGCATATCAATAAGAGTATCCAGATCATAACCTGCTTGATCGGATTGAAAATACTCTTCTGTGTCCATGCGGTCACTTACCTCACGGACAAAATCTAAATATCTCTTGTTTCTCCTTGGCCCGTTGGCTCGAGCCAGACCCTCCAACTCCTCGATAAAGACTGGGATTAAATCCTCAGCGAGCGTGGTGCCACAACTGATGCTACCAAAATCATAGACTTTTCTTCTCATCTTCTTCTTTCCTTTCATTTTCTTCTCCTTTCTTTCCTTTAGAAATTTTCCTAGTGGGAGGCTGATCGTTTCAAAACAACCAGGCACCACAATTTCTGGGATCAAACATACCATACCAGGAACATGCCCCCATGTTGACCAAAAGGGGGCTGTCGCTTCCACTGATGATGATAACTTCTTCTTCATTGAGCTCAGCAAGGTAAAAATCTGCATCCTCAAGAGCTTCTGCTAGCTTCGCTTGGTGGATTCCACGAAGCATTTCCAAAACAACCTCACGGTCAATAATTCTTTCTTTTTTCAATTCCATCTTCTCTCTCCTTTCTTAGAACTTATCAGACAAAATTTGGTTAAGTCTTTTGTTGATTTCTTCTTTGTAGAGGGATAAGTCTTTCTTATTCTGGCTGATATTCCGACTAATAAGTTTTAACCGTTTACTCCTTTCCTCGTGGGATTCATACACTAAGGCCGCGATTAAATCCTCTTTGTTGTGTTTGATTGTTTTGACCAAGCGCTCGGTGTTTAAAAGGAGTTCGGAAATTTCCATGTCCTGAATTTTCTCCGTTAAGTCTTTTTCCATAAACTTTCCTCATTCATAGGCAATAATGTTGATGTAGTCATGAACTTGGCCGCAGACACAACAAGCGGGATAATAATCCCATTCGTCACTCGCGAAGATAGGTGTGACGTCATCATTATCGACTGTCACTCCAGATGGAAGGCAGTCAATGCAATAAACATCGTAATTGAATACAACTGCTTCAAAGTGATATGATTTCATTTTTTCTCTCCTTTTTCTGCAATCTCTACTGGCCACATATTGGAGGAAAGTGTTTCCTCCACGGATAGAATTTTTGAGAAGTTACCCTTGGAAACTTCTCTCCATGCACTTTCCTCGCTTGTAGCCATGACTGTCCATACCTGCCGAGTAAGGTATTCAGTTGTTACTTGGTAAGTTTTCATTTTTCAGTTGCCTCTTTAAGGGATTATTTCTTGGGCGGCAATACCACTTCCACGCTGTAGGTAGTGTAGGTATGCCAATGGGTGGCTTCACCAAAATGAAATTTCGTCATGGCTTCAGCCTTATCGGAAGCTTCAGTAGTCCACTCTTCACATTCCACTTTTTTCACTTTTATAGTGTATGTTTCCATTTGTTCTCTCCTTTCCTCTGTTTTTAATTTCCTTATAACATAAAAAAATAATTTTGTCAAGAAAAATTTTTAACCCATAGGTTTTAATTCTTTGATTGCCACAAGCGCATCTTTGCCGCAATATGGACAGTACTCCATTGCATAATCACCAGGTTTTTCAAGCTTTACCCTGCCCAACCTCGTGACAATATAACAAGGAACGATACATGCATTAGTTTGGTGCTTGGCAGTGACACAATCACACCCTTCATGATATATCATCCCTTTCCGGTGAAATGTCCATGTATCAGAATACCTAGCTTCCATGTAGATTTTATCTGATTCAATTAAGGCGGGTAAGATTAAAGTGGTGTAAGTTTCCTTGAATTTCTTAAAGGTATAATTGTTAACTTTCCACCCCGTTAAAATTTCCTCTCCCTTACCATTACAAGCACTAATAAGAGTAGTGTTTACCTTTTTCATGCCCCTTCCCTTTCTGTAGTGGTTTTAACTTTAAAATACCTTTCCAGATATTTCTACTCTCCCATACCTATACACTTGTGTGTTGCCTAAGCATATCCTTTCTGGTCTGTTTGGTTTTTAACCCTTTTCCATCTTCTCTCTCCTTTCTGGTTTTTTTGATTTTTTATAACATAAAAAAATAATCATGTCAAGAAAAAAAATTTAGTCTAGGGTGATTTTTCCATATTTTTTGAGATTGTGGACTCACTACCTTGTTGTGTGCGAATATTAGTGTATTTATATGATAATTCCTGCTTAGATTAAGTGTGGGTGTGTTTGTGTGGGGGTGTGTTTGTGTGTGGGGGGTGGGGGGTGGTGCCCACACCCATGCTAGTGTTTGTTGTTGGATAACCAAATTAAGACTATTTACTGTATTTTTTTGCCCGTTTTTGCCGGTTCGCGAATCTAGTTGAAAGATCATTAAGTTTTGATATGGTTTTATCGGTATGGTTGTGGTGGGTTGGGTTGGGTGTTCCGCTTCGCCTAGGGATAGAAATCGCTTATAGTCTAGATTCCTTTTGTGATCTATGCCATTTTATGATCTAGGTTTTCCCTTTCCCCGCTCCGCCTAGGGATAGAAATCGCTTATAGATGATTATATTAGGATCTAGATCATTTATGATCTAGATCTATCTATGATTATAGGTGGCCATTATTATATTAAGTCTATCCCATCGGTTCTGGTTTTTGGTGAATCTACTCCATCCAGGGAACCATTCGTGGACAATCACTTTATAGTCTAGATACCTTTTATGATCTAGATAGTTTATGATCTTTCCCTTTTATGATCTAGATAGTTTATGATCTTTCCCTTTTATGATCTAGGTTTTTCCTTTTATCCCGCTTCGCCTAGGGAGAAAAATCGCTTATAGGTAGTTATAATAAGACTTAGTATCAGCCAACCATCCAAAGAATTCTGCTTCGCCTAGGGAGAAAAATCGCTTTATAGATGATATTCTTTTGTTCTTTTACGATCTATGCATTTTACGATCTAGACTTTTCCCTTTTACGATCTATGCATTTTATGATCTATGCATTTTATGATCTATGCATTTTACGATCTAGACTTTTCCCTTTTACGATCTATGCATTTTACGATCTAAGTTTTCCCGCTCTGCCTAGGGAGAAAAATCGCTCGGTACAATTATTATAGTAAGACTTAGTTTTATCTCTGCATTTGGGATAGGTAAGGGGCTGATAGGTAGGTAAGTAAGTAAGTAAGTAAGTAAGTAAGTAAGTAAGTAAGTAAGTAAGTAAGTAAGTAAGTAAGTAGGTAGACTACCCAGCCCCTGGTAGGTAGACTACCCTGTCCTTGGGATAGACTACCCTGTTCCTGGGATAGACTACCCTATCCCTGGTAGATAGACTACCCAGCCCCTGGTAGGTAGACTACCCTGTCCTTGGGATAGACTACCCTGTTCCTGGGATAGACTACCCTATCTCTAGGGCAAATAAAAATCCCAGATCAGAAGTTTCTCTGATCTGGGATTTTAAGGGGCTGGATGGCCGGCCAGCAGTTAGTCTTCGCTCTTACCCTCAGCCATCCAGACGATATCATATCTAGGCGAGCCGCTGTGGACTAGCTCGCCCATGCTCTCGAAATAAAATTTTTCTACAGCCTCCGCCAGATCGGTGGCCATAACCTTCCGCACCTCATACGAGGTGCATCTAACTTTAACTGTGTAAACTTTTCCCATTTTCTTCTCTCCTTTCTTAGTCTTTTCCTAAGACTTCGACCGCCCACACGAGGTTTTGGATTTCTCCCTTGATCTCCCATAACTTCTTACTCACCCTGAAAATTTCTTCTCTTTTTTCCTTGGGCGGGTCTCCAATAACTCCCAAAATTTCGATCGCATAGGCGAGATTCAAAGTCTCGTCTCTGACATCCCTTAATCTTTTGGCCGCCTTAAAAATTTCTTCTTTTTTCATATCCTTCTCCCTTTCTGTTTTTTAATTTCTTTATAACATAAAAAAATAATCATGTCAAGAAAAAAAGTGATCTTGGGGTAAATTTTTTTGTGTGCAGCTAGGTAGGTAGGATAGACTACCTATCCCTTGCAGGTAGGTAGGATAGACTACCTATCCCTTGCAGGTAGGTAGGATAGACTACCTATCCCTTGCAGGTAGGTAGGATAGACTTCCCTGTCCCTAGGCAAATAAAAAATCCCAGACCAGAGAAGCTTCTGGCCTGGGATTTTTAAGGGGCTGGGAAGGTAAACTACCTTCCCAGGAAGTCTACTCGGCCTTGGGGTACTCTCCAAAGCCAATTGTCTGCAGAACCTCGACAGTCCAAAGTGGGTGAGCTCTTTTGAGCTCGTCCGCTAATTCCTGTTGGTAGCGCCTAACTTCCTCCACCACGGCTTCGGGAAGGTGCTCACCGAAACCGTGGTAGTTGGCCGCCAGAATTGCCCATTCCCTAGTCGGGAAAGGACCGTGGGCGCAGTACTCGCCGGATCCGAGCTCGAACCCGGCATACCAGCCGGGATTCTGGCCGGTATAATACCGGACGAGATAATAACCTTCCGAGTTCTCCTTGTAGCGACTCCAAACAACCTCTCCAAACTTTTCCATATGCTCTCTCCTTTTCTCTTTTTTTTAATTTCTTTATAACATAAAGAAATTAAGATGTCAAGAAAAAAGTGATCTTGGGTAAGTTTTTGGGATAGGGAGACTAGTAGACTTCTCAGCCCCTGATAAATAGGTAGGTAGACTTCCCTGTCCCTAGTAGGTAGACTTCCCTGTCCCTAGTAGGTAGACTTCCCTGTCCCTAGTAGGTAGACTTCCCTGTCCCTAGTAGGTAGACTTCCCTGTCCCTAGTAGGTAGACTTCCCTGTCCC
>Ga0164318_10000250_pt1 | contig 37573 bp, 32 predicted proteins | sample GuaBasSedimGuay9_FD_113734 | JGI IMG/M metagenome (GOLD analysis project Ga0164318, IMG submission 113734) | Subseafloor sediment microbial communities from Guaymas Basin, Gulf of California, Mexico - Guay9, Core 4571-4, 0-3 cm | ecosystem: Environmental > Aquatic > Marine > Hydrothermal vents...
AGCCCTGGGTGATTTCGTAGAATTATATCCGGATTCGGATTTCCGCTCTTCAGCTTTTTACTGGATAGGGGAATCCCTCATGGCCCTTGGACGCCTTGAGGAAGCTGATGCCGTATTTTCCGAGCTGCTCAGTCAATATCCTTCCAGCATTAAAAGAGAAGCGGCCCGGTACCGCCGCAGTGAAATCTCACTACTTTATAGAGAAAGAGAATTACTGGATCTATTGAAGTGGAGTCATGAGGAGTACCTCCGGGACAGTGAAGATTTCTATCGCCGGGAAGCGGAGTATAAAGGACAAATAGCGAGTTTCCGATCCTCTCAAAGTGATAACAACCATTCGAAGCGGTTGCTTATGGAGAAAGCACAGCTTCTTGATATAAAAAGCTTTTACATTAATGAACTGATGAGGCTGTACAATGATCAGTAAAATATTTAAAACATCCTCTCTGATAATGTTTATGCTTGTTTTATTCTCTACTGCGGGAAATGTATTTTCCTACACTATTGAAGTGGATGATGATAACAAAGGGGCTTTTTTTACCGTCTCTGCTGTTTCGGCTGATAACGATCAGCGTTATTCACTTTGGGACGATGACAGTAACAGCAGTAGCTGGATACTTGATATTAATGGAGTCTTTGTCGCCCCTATGGAAAATGGATGGATAAGAGATTATCATAAGTCCGGAGAAGTCTATAAGCTTCAGTATTCCAATAGGTCCTATTCTTTTGAGAATGAGGCGGTTGTTTCATCCTCCGGCAGCTATCTTCTTTTTACCGCCATATTTACTAATAACAGCAGTGAACAGCTGAAGTTTGCACCGAGGCTCCTTCTGGATACATCTCTTGGAGAAGAAACCGGTTTGCCTTTCGTATTGCCCGATGGCAGTTTTATCACTACAGAACGGTACTATGAAGGTTCAAAAATTCCCGAATGGATCGGCAGCATCAGGAGCAGTGGTGTCCCTGCTCTATATATTTTTATGGAGAAAGGCATCGGAGACCGTCCTCAGTCTGTTATTATGTCAAACTGGCTGAGGCTGAAACAAAGTACTGAGGACTTCATTGTTGAAGAGGGCCGCAGTTTTGATAATTTACCGTTTTCTGAGGCTGACAGTGCATTGATGCTGAAGTTCAGCGGGAAAAAATTGCAGCCCGGCGAGACGATGACGGTTAGAATAATTCTTGGTTTGAATCCGAATCAACCCGGGCCGGAAGCCTTCATCAGCCCCGTTTCCGACTCTGTAGACTTTGAGAAGGAACAGTTCAGACTCAGAGAGTATACTCTGAAAGAAAGGCTTACAGAGGTAGATACCGCTCTTGATAAGATTAATAATCTGCTTGAGGACGAGAGTCTCATATCCGATGAAGCTGTTTTAGATATAGAATTGAGTACGGCAAACCAGGAGAAGCTTCGAGCGGAGTATGAAAATCTATAATAGAGACCTTAAACGTGCACGGCGATGGCTTGCTGCCGGACGAAGTTTAAAAGTGATACATTTCCTCGAACCCAAGGTACCTTTGTTCCTCGAAGATGCTCAGTACTATGCATTACTCGGTCGGGCATGCATGGAATCAAAGTTATTAACAGATGCGGATACGTACCTGAATCGAGGTTTACAGGCAGATCCGGAAAATCTTGATGTTTACCTCACTCTCGCAGTAAATCACTTGAAAAGGAAAGATCCGGCGGCGGCGGTTCGAACCTGGCTGGAGATTATTGATGATTTTTCAGACAGCAAAGATATCCGGTTTGCAAGACGTGGATTGAACGCGTTAAAAAAGATATCGGATCAGCAGCAGCAGGATCGATTCCTTGAAAAGTTCGACAGTCGGAAGTTTCTGCCTCATATCGGGTCGAAATGGCCCGGCCGGATGCTCCTTGTTCTGCTGATTGTGCTGATTGGATTGACAGGTTTTTATTTCAAGGATGCTGTTTTCGAAAAATTTATCACAGTTGATTATCGCCCTGGAGCAGAACGGTTGATACCGGATACTGGCAGGTCTTTAACTGATACCGGTGGTGATGTTCTTTATCCTATGAATGATTCTGAACTGACAAAAACTCTGAAAAAAGCTCTTCGTTATTATCAGGCTTATGATGACAACAAAGCCCGGTACGAATTGAATAAAATTAAATATTCAAATGCAGCTGAAGATATCAGGCAGAAAGCCATCGGTTTACTGGAGGCTCTTGGTGAACCGACTATTGAGAATATTGAGACTGATTATTCGTATGCAGATGTCGTTTCTGCCCCCTGGCTTTACGAGAACTGCTGGGTTTTATGGAAGGGGATGACCGCTAATGTTGTTTTTACAGATGATATTATCAAGTTTGACTTTCTGGTTGGCTTTGAAGGGGGTAAGGTTCTGGAAGGAAAGGTTCCTGTAGAGCTGCCGTTTCTGGCCGTTATGGAACCTCTGCCTCTGGAGCTGCTGGCTCGGATTGAACCTCGCAATGGATCCTTTGTTCTGGTGGGAAAAACACTTCACTTTCTGCGATAGAGGTCAATTAAAATATCAGCACAATACAAATGTTAAGTGTATTCAGCGATTCCTCTTGCGATTTTTAGAGATTGACGGGTATCATGGGCCTATAAGCTCAAGCGATGGGAGATCCTGTATCGTTTAGTTATGCAGGAAGGCTGAATATGGCAAAAAACAAAGAAACCAGTAAAGAAACTGGTAATGTCCGGGGAAGCGAAGATAGAGAGAAGGCTGTGGAAGCGGCCAGACTGCAGATTGAAAAGCAGTTTGGAAAGGGCTCTCTGATGAAAATGGGTGAAAAGCCACTGGTTAAAATCGATACGATTTCATCTGGATCGATGCTCCTTGATGAAGCTATGGGTGTCGGTGGATATCCCAAAGGGCGTATTGTTGAGATATACGGACCTGAGGCTTCGGGAAAAACAACTCTGGCTCTTCATGCGATTGCCGAAGCGCAAAAAAAGGGCGGCATTGCGGCGTTTATTGACGCGGAGCATGCGCTGGACCCAATTTATGCCGGAAATCTCGGTGTTGATATAAACAATTTATGGGTAAGTCAGCCGGATACCGGAGAACAGGCTCTTGAAATCGCCGAATCCCTTATCCGCTCCGGAGGAGTTGACGTTATTGTTGTTGACTCTGTGGCCGCATTAACTCCCCGGGCGGAGATTGAAGGTGATATGGGAGATTCTCATGTCGGGCTTCAGGCTCGATTGATGAGTCAGGCCTTAAGAAAGCTCACCGGTACCATCAGCAAGTCCGGCTGCTGTCTGATTTTTATTAATCAGATTAGAATGAAAATTGGTGTGATGTTCGGAAATCCTGAAACCACCACCGGTGGAAATGCCCTGAAGTTTTATGCTTCTGTCAGGCTCGAAGTAAGGAAGATTGAAACGATTGCCAAGGGTCAGGAAGATGCTATCGGTAACCGGGTAAGGGTGAAGGTGGTAAAAAACAAAGTAGCACCTCCTTTCCGGCGGGTGGAACTGGAAATAATTTTTGGTAAAGGTATCTCTCTCAGCGGTAGTCTGCTGGATGGTGCTCTGGCTCACGATCTGATTGCCAAAAGCGGAAGCTGGTATTCCATGGGTGAACAGCGGATCGGTCAGGGCAGGGAAAATGCCAAAGAGTATCTGGAGGATAATCCGGAGATTGCCGCGGGTATTGAAAAGACTCTTCGGACCTTGCTTTTCCCTGTATTAGAAGAAAAAGGAAATGTTAAAGAAGATTCAGTTAAAGGCGGAGAGAAAACGGAAGGTGAAGCTTCCGATCTTTTTTGAGCAGCCGGGGAATGAGTATTGTCTGGCTTGGACTTGGTACAAATATAGGAGACCGGCTATCCCATATTGAAAGTGCTATAGAGAGACTGATTCCGGTTCTGGAAAATATCTCCCGGGCCGGTCTTTATGAAACAGCACCTAGAGACTTTCTGGATCAAGCTGATTTTCTGAACACTGTTGTCCGGGGAGAAACTGATTTATCTCCACTTGAATTGCTGTATGTTCTCCATGAGGTTGAATCTAAAGGCGGCAGAGACAGAGCAAAACTCCCGGGTACGCCGTTAAAAGGCCCTCGGACTATCGATATAGATATTTTATTGTACGACAATATCTGCAGTACGTTTACCGGGGATGACGGTGGTTCTCTTACCATCCCCCACATCAGCATGCACCAACGCCTTTTTGTTCTAAAGCCGCTTCTGGATCTGGATTCTGAGATGAAAGATCCCACTGATGGTGTTCTTTGGCGCTATAAGGCCTCGCAGATAGGGGATCAACGGGTTAAGCTGTATAAGAGATGAGTGAAGTAAAAGAACACAATCCCAAGTATAAACTGGACCACTTTGAAGGCCCGCTGGATCTTCTTTTATTTCTCATTCGGAAGAATGAAGTGAGTATTTACGATATTCCCGTATCTGATATTACGGAACAGTATCTGGAATTTCTCAAATATTCTTCCGGTATCAATCTTGATGATGTTTCTGATTTTTATCTTATGGCCGCAACATTGCTTTACATCAAGTCACGAATGCTGCTCCCGGTGGAAGTGGATCTGGAAGACGAACTGGAAGATCCCAGACAGGAGTTGGTACAAAGGCTTATCGAGTATGAGAAATATCGAAAATTGACAGATCTTATGGCTGAACGGGAAGCAAGAGTCGAGTGGATCGTAGAACGGAAACAAACACAACCTGTACTGCCGTTTCCCGATGAAGGGGAATTGTGGGAGAAGGTTGGTACCTGGGACCTTCTTAAAAGTTTCAGTAAGGTGATGAAAGACCTTGGTGGCGAACGGGTTATCAGTCTGTGGGAAGAAGTTACTATTAATGAAAAAATCACCCTGATTAATGAATTTCTTGAAGACCAGGCTGAATTTAGTTTTGATGACATACTTGTTAATCCTGGTTCTCTGATGGAAGTTGTGAGTGCTTTCCTAGCGGTTCTGGAAATGGTGAAAATGGGAATTATCGATGTTTTTCAGAATCGTCTTTTCGGTGATATTAAAATTACAGCCTCAAGCCGTTCAGATCGGGACGACTGAGTGGAGAATAATATGGAGTTTATTGAAGAAGCGGCTCTGGTGGAAGCCGTACTGCTGTTGGAAGTTGAGCCTGTTGAAGAGTCTGTTATCTCCAAAGTTACAGGACTGAGTAAGGAGGTTGTCCTTCTTTCTCTTGAAGTTCTGGTAGACAGGTTTAATGGAGAAGAGCATGGAATAGAGCCGGTACGCATAGCTGGAGGCTGGGCATTTGCTCCGAAAGAACGTTTATGGAACATCTTGAAGGAACGTTACGGAAAACAGAGAGAGGATCGGCTCTCCCGTGCGGCCCTGGAAACACTCTCCATTATTGCTTATTCTCAACCTTTAACCAGGACCGAGGTTGAGAATATCAGGGGCGTGAGTGCCGATGGAATGATACGGACTTTAAAAGAAAAAAATCTGATTAAAGAAGTCGGCAGAAAGGAAACACCCGGGCGGCCGGTTCTCTATGGAACAACAAAAGAGTTTTTAAAGATTTTTCGTCTGAAAAGTATTGCGGATCTTCCTAAACTTGATGAATTAGAAGAAGAGAGGTTTGCATTAGATGGACCGGAATGACTCTGTCAGACTCCAGCTCAAAATGGCTCGGGCGGGTATCGCATCGAGAAGACGCTGTGAAACCTACATTTCTGAGGGCCGGGTAAAGGTAAACGGAAAAGTTGTTATATCTCCGGGAACAAAAGTTAGCTCTGATGATGAGGTTACTTTTGATGGACATACAGTAAGGAATGAGAAGCGAAAAGTTTACCTGGCCCTTCATAAACCATCAGGATTTCTGTGCTCCGATGAAGACCCTGACGGCAGGCCTTTGGCAAAAAGTCTATTGGATGTAGTTGTTAAAGAACGCATCTTTCATGTGGGCCGTTTGGATTACATGACCAGCGGATTGATTTTTTTTACAAATGACGGTGATTTTGCAAGAGCGTTAACCCATCCCTCCAGAAAGGTTGAAAAAGAGTACGTTGTAACAACGAAAAATGAGATTCCAGAAGAACTTATGGAACGATTCCTGAGAGGCATCACCGTTGAAGGCATCAGATATAAAGCTTCACAGGCAGTTCTTACCGGACCGAGAACAGCAAATATCGTTCTTACTGAAGGAAAAAATCGTGAATTGCGCAGGGTTTTTCTTTCTGTTGCAGTGAGTATAAAGAAAGTTCACCGGGTTCGAATCGGACCGGTGAGTTTGAAAGGTATTGTATCGGGGCATTTCAGGAACCTGAAGGATTTTGAAATTAAAGCGCTGCTGGACGGCAGTCAGGACAGTAGAAACAGCCACAAATCAACTAAATACCGCAGACCTCAGAGCAGGGGGAATTATGGTCGTCGCAATTGACGGCCCTGCGGGAGTAGGGAAGAGCAGTGTTGCACAATGGATTTCTGAGAGATTTGGTTTTTTCAACCTGAATTCCGGTGCCTTCTACAGGGCCGCTGCAGTAAAAATTCTGGACAGCGGGGTTGATACTCTGAATGAGGATGCCGTTGTCGATGCTGTGAAATCTGCAGCTTTTGATATAATAGATAAACGCCTGTACCTTGACGGTACAGATGTGGAAGAACGGCTGAGAACTCCCGAAGTGGATAAAGCCTCATCTGTTTTTTCTTCAATTGTTGAAATCCGGCACATTATCAACGGTCATTTGAGGCGCATCGCATCTACTATCAACCTTGTTGCCGAAGGCCGTGATATGACTACAGTCGTATTTCCGGATGCTGCAGTGAAAATCTATCTTGATGCCAGTGTATCTGTCAGGGCGATGCGACGATTCAATCAGGGTTCAAGTTCTCAGACTCTGGGGGAAATTGAATTATCAATCAGAGAAAGAGACCATCGGGACAGGAATAAAAAAGAAGGTTCACTGCTAATTGCCGATGATGCTGTAGTATTGGACACTTCCACCTTGACCTTAGCACAGGTTTATGAGAAAGTGACCGAGTTGATCAAAGCCTATCTATAAATACAAAATTCCCAGGAGAAAACATGCCCGAATCGGATGCCTTCGCTCAGGAGAGCAATCAAGACCAACTTCAGGAGATGTACCTGAAGGCCCTCGACAAGATAGAGGAAGGTGGACTTATCGAGGGAGAAGTCATACAAGTTGACAGTGAATTCGTCTATCTCGACGTCGGTTTAAAATCCGATGGTAAAGTCCCCGTTGAAGAATTCAAGGAAGTCCCGGCTGTCGGCGACAGAGTCGAGACCGTTCTCGTTAAACGCGAGGGCCGTCACGGTGAGGTAATAATCTCCAAGAAGAAAGCAGATATGAAGGTTTTCTGGAAAACACTCCGGGATGCGTTCGATGCTAAAGAACCGGTAAACGGAAAAGTTGCCAAGGCCATCAAAGGCGGATTTGAAGTCAGCCTCGGTTTTGACGTCCGTGCATTCTGCCCCATCAGCAAGATGGATGTTCAGAGAATCGAAACACCTGAAGATTATATCGGACTTGAATCTCCATTCCTGATCGATCGTCTTTACAGTGAGAAGAAAGTTAATATCGTTCTCACCCGCAGACTCTACCTCGAACAGCTGACCGAAAAAAACCGGTCTGTATTTTTTGAAACAGTCAACATCGGCGACGAAGTTGAAGGTACTGTCAAGAGTTTCACATCTTTCGGCGCTTTTATCGATCTCGGCGGATTTGACGGCCTGCTCCATATCAATGATATGAGCTGGGGCCATGTAACCCGTCCCAAAGATTATGTGAAGAAAGGTGAGAAGATTCAGCTCAAAGTAATTCGCCTGGATCCTGAAGAGAAGAAGATTAATCTATCACTCAAACATTTTCTTGCAGATCCCTGGTCTACATTTGAAGAGAAGTACCACGTTGATCAGGTTATTAAAGGCAGCGTAACCAAACTCACTGATTTCGGTGCATTTATTGAAATTGAAGAAGGTATTGAGGGACTGGCTCATATTTCCGAACTTTCCTGGGTAAAACGAGTTAAACACCCCAAAGAACTCTTTAATATCGGTGATGAATGTGAAGCTATGATTCTTGGTTATGATATTCCTCAAGGTCGTATTTCTCTTGGACTTAAGCAGGTTCTCCCCAATCCATGGGAAGAGATTGAAGCCAAGTTCCCGGTTGGAACCAAAGGCAGCTGGACAGTTAAAAAAATAACCAATGCCGGCGCTTTCGTTGAACTTGAAGAGGGTATTGATGCTTTTCTTCATGCAGACGATCTTTCCTGGACCAGGAAAGTCAGGAATGTCAGTTCCGTACTTACCGAAGGTGAACCTGTCGAAGCCATTATTACCAGTGTTAACCCCGAAGAACGGCGCATACGGCTTGGGGTGAAACAGCTTGAAGGCGACCCATGGACCACTTTCCACGATAAGCATCCCCGGGGATCTATCGTTGAAGGTGAAATCACCGGTAAGACAGAATTCGGTCTTTTTGTGAAGGTTGAAGGTGATATTGAAGGCCTGATACATAAAAACAACCTCACTGAAACCCGGGAAGAAGATGCAGAAGAAAAATTGGCTGCCTACAATGTGGGAGATAAGATTAAAGCCTCAGTTACTGAGGTGAACACGGCCAAACAGAAGTTGTCACTTTCCGTACGGGAAATGAAGTACCGTGAAGAAAGGGCTGAAATTTCCAAGTATATGGACGGAGATGAAGAAACCGGTGATTCATACACCCTCGCCGATATGCTTAAAGGGAAAGAAGACTAGTGTTGGATAACACCGGGACACCCCGGTGTATGAAACACTCTGTAAATCGGCATTGGCATGGGCGAAGTGAGTAACGAAGTCCGAAGACTGGAAACCCTCATAGAGATAAATTCTCTTATTAATTCTCAATACAGAGATGTAAGGGTTTTACTGTCAAGGATTATGGAATCAGCTGAACGGCTGATCGGCACCGATGCATCTTCCCTCCTTCTAGTAGATTCAGGCACAAACCAGCTTTATTTTGAAATTGCTCTTGGAGACAAGGGTGAAGATGTCAAGAAGTACACCCTGGAAATGGGTGAGGGCATTGCCGGCTGGGTGGCCCTTAATAACCGGTCACTGGTTGTTAATGATGCTGGAAGCGATCCCAGACACTGTTCTCTTATCGGGGAAGATACCGGATATAAGACTGATATGCTGATTGCAGTACCCTTACGGGCCAAGGATGAGGTGATTGGTGTTCTTGAGGTAATCAACAAGTCTGATGGCAATAATTTTAATAATGATGACCTCAGGTTCCTTGAGGTTCTAGCCGATCAGGCTTCGATAGCAATTCAAAACGCCCGGGATTTCGGTCAACTCAGCAGTGAACTTGATCGGTTGAGAACCCGTGTTGTTACTGATTCAGCCCAGAGGGACCAAGAGTTGGTGTGGAAAAGTCCGAAGACCGAAGCACTTCTTACCCAAGCTGATAGAATCGCTTTATCTGATTCACCAGTTCTGATACTCGGGGAGAGCGGAACCGGAAAAGAACTGCTGGCAGATCGGCTTCACAACTATTCAAACAGAGCCGCCGGGCCTTTCATTAAGGTAAATTGTGCAGCTATCCCAGCCGATCTCATCGAATCTGAGCTTTTCGGCTATGTAAAAGGTGCTTTTACCGATGCTGTCAGAGATAAATCCGGTTTTTTTGAACGGGCAGGCGGTGGTTCGTTATTCCTGGATGAGATTGCGGAACTTTCACTTTCGGCACAGGCAAAACTTCTTCGGGTTCTGCAAAACGGAACTTATCAAAGGGTAGGCGGTGAGGTTGATGTTACCGTTGATGTCAGGGTAATTGCCGCCACTAATAAAGATCTTGGAATCTCGGTCGACAGCGGTACATTTAGACAGGATTTGTACTACAGACTGGCTGTATTACCGATAGAAGTACCGCCGCTTCGTGACAGGGTTGAGGATATAGAGTTTCTCGCTCATTATTTTCTTGACGGATTTAAGTTGGAACGAAAGGATGTTCCTTCAGATTTCAGTCTTGAGGCCCTGGAAGTATTGCTCTCTTACCGATGGCCGGGTAATGTCAGGGAATTACAGAATGCTGTAGAACGTGCGGTAATTACATGCAGAGGGAAAAAAGAAATTACACCTTTGGATTTGGCTCTGCCAGGTAAGAACCGTGAGAATACTGAGTATAAAGGAAAGAATCTTAAGGATTCTGTAACATTGTTTAAAAAGAGTTTTGTAAGGGAAGTTCTATTTGCCCATGGCGGGAATCAAACCCTTGCTGCGAATGCTCTCGGGATACAGAGAACTTACCTGTCCCGTATGATTAAAGAATTGAATATTAACCACCGAGGAGATGAAGCATAAATGAAAAATGAAGCGACAGAGTTAACACTGAAAGAGAAAATTAACGACGGATTAACACGGCATTGGAAATTGGCGACAATAATTTTTACCACTTTACTAATTATAATGGCCGTAATTCTGGTTATCGGATATTTAAACAGAGGAAAGGTTGCAGAATCTGCAATGCTGGCAGAGGATATTCAATCTTCTTATACCGCCTGGATGCAGGAAGCTCCGGAAAACCGCGATGATACAGAGCTTGAAGATATGATATCCAGAGCACTTGAAGACTATCCGAAAATGTTTGCAGCTCAAAGAGCTTTGTTCACCCGAGGGCTAATGGCTCTTGAGAACAAAGAATGGGATGTGGCGTCTGAAGCATTTGAAACTCTTGCCGATAATTGGGACGAAAGCTACCTGGCACCGGTGAGTCTGTACAATGCCGGAGCTGCCCGGGAAGAAGCCGGCGATCCGGAAGGGGCTGGAGCATTATGGCAGCGTCTGGTTGATAACTATGCAGAAGTTTCTCCTGATGCACCTGAAGCGCTTTTTAATCTGGGAAGATTAGCTGAAGAAAATGGCGACACATCCGAGGCTGTCGGCTTTTACAAAGATGTGAACTCAAGATTTCCCAAGAGCAGGTGGACGGATCTTTCGAAAAGCCGTATTCTGGTCTTGGAAGGCCGCTCATAAAACAAGGTTAATTTGCCCTGGATAAGCCTTAACAGGCATCCCCCTTCGGGATATCCCGGCAGAGGGGGAGTCTTGAGTTCTAACAGTAATTTTAAGCATACCTTTTTTTCACCGAAATACTTTGGAATGATGATAGGTGTTATTATTTTTCTTCTGTTTGTCGGATTGGGTTATCTGACGGATGGCCTTAAAAATCTTGAAACCCAAGTGATGGATCTTCATCTCAACCTGAAGAATACATGGCAGGTTCAATCAAGGGACGGCAGCGTAACCAGGGAAAACAAATCCAGTAAACTCTCCGATGATATTGTTATAATCGGTGTTGATAATAAATCCCTGGAAACCTACGGTCAGTGGCCGTTCCCTCGGCGGATACATGCGGATTTATTGAATTCCTTTTCAAGAATCAAAGATCAGAATCAACGGGAATCTGCTGTTCTTCTGGACTTTCTCTTCAATGAGACGGCTGACAGAGCCTATGAAGATGTTATTCTTCTTGACTCCATTAAAGAAAACGGGAATGTTTCTCTTCAAACACTTCACACAACTCTCCCTATAAACTCATATGATCAGGATGCTTTAACAGACAGATTTCAAATACTTCTGGATAATTACGGTGAGTTGAAGAATATTAAGGGGGACTTGTCAAAAGTGTCCCCTCAATACGGAATTGAATCGCCTCTGATACCCTATGGCAGAGCAATTAATTCTTATGGCCATGCTACCTACAAAGAAGATTACGATAAAACCCATCGTCGTCTTCAGTTGGTTTCCAGGTATAGCATTCAGATAAACGAATATACGTTTAAAGATCTGAAACCTGGTATGGATTTCGGAGTTATCAACAGGGGACACCTGGCATGGGAAAATGAAAGTGGAGCCCTTGAAACTGTCCAGCTGCCCCTGGATTCAGAGTCTTTGGATAATCTGAGTAAAGATATACAGCGCCGTGGATTAAAAGGTATGACTCTGCCGGATTACAAGTTTACCTCGTATGAGGATCATTTTATTCCGGCCATTTCCCTGACTCTAGCTCTACAGTACTTTAATAAGAGCCTCGATGATGTAGAGGTAGTCTACGGTTCTCACATTTTAATACCTTCACCCATGAAATGGGATAAAACTTCCGGGATCTGGACTCCATATATTATTCCCGGCAATGCTGAGACCGAGTATATAGTGATACCCATAGACGATGGCGGCAACATGCTGATTAATTTTATGGGCCCTAAATCTTCCGCTATTCAGGGTGAGTATAGAACGTTCCCCGTACGAAGTTATTCCCGGTTTGCACAGATTGCTCCCGGAATGAACTCTGAAACCTGGAATAAAACCAATGGTCTCGGCGGGAAAGTCGTAATGGTGGGAGCTTTTACTCTGGGTATGGCCGATGATGAAAAGCCGACACCAATGGGTCTGATGTTCGGCGTGGAAATACACGCCAACGCTCTGAATACCATACTCATGGAAAACTTTATTCAAAAGCCGCCGGTGTGGGTGAACACCCTGGTGTTGCTTATTCTGATTCTTTTCTTTGCTTTCATTACATCAAGGATGAAGGGGCTTGCTTGGTCGGTGGTAATACTTCTGGCGTTTGTTGTGGTGTCATTTCTGACAATTACCATCCTGTTTGAATACCAGGGTATCCTGATTGACTGGGCGACTCCGATAATTGCTGTGATTTGTACCTTTGTAGCTGTTGTAATTTATAGAGTTTTTACCGCTGAAAAAGATAAACGGCAGATAAAAAATGTTTTTGGACAGTTTATTGCACCGGAACTGGTTGAGGAACTTGCCGTTTCACCGCCGGAGCTGGGTGGTAATAATATCAACGGTACGGTTCTTTTTTCAGATATCAGGGACTTCTCAGGACTCTCTCTCCGGCAGGATGCGCCAACTCTTGTACATATTCTAAATGATTATCTGACTGTGATGACCGACAACATGGTTATCGATTACAACGGCACCCTGGACAAGTATATCGGTGATGCCATCATGACATTCTGGGGCGCACCCAAGGAATATGAGGATCATGCGGTTAAGGCCTGTAAATCGGCCATAGCCCAGATACGGCTTCTTGACAGTCTGAATCCCAGTCTTATGGAAAAGTATAATGAGAGATTGGCAATCGGGATTGGTATCAATTCAGGTTCAAAAGAAGGTAAGGATCTTATGGTGGCGTACATGGGAAGTGAAGGGCGGAAGAACTACACAGCCATGGGTGATGCAGTAAATCTGGCCAGCCGCCTGGAAGGTGTCAATAAAAAATACAAATCAACAATACTGATCAGTGAGGATACCTACGATCTGATTAAACATGATGACAATTTTGTTGTTAGAGAGATTGATGAGATTCGTGTGAAAGGGCGTAACAAACCAGTCACTATATTTGAGCTGATTGACTATGAGGGTGAGCTTAAGGATGGTTTTGGTGATGGGGAGTAGGGGGATGTTCTTTGCCTAGAAAAGGATATATCCCGTTAATAGCCAGTGTTTTAATTCTCAGTTTAATCAGTTGCGGTCTTCCGGATTATTCTTCTTTGGAAAAACCTGTCATGATGACAAAAGTTGATTTCGTTGATGATCCTGCAGAACCTGACCTGCCCAATACCGTCATTGCTTTTAAAACTCCTGTAAATGACACAAATATCCTTGGATATTCCATTTTCTATAAAGTTTACTATAGTGATACTGAAGATCCTGATTTTATATTGCAACCTGGGGCACTTCCCGAAACAAAAGTAGATAAAGATTATTTTGATGAGTTCACATATATAAATGATAATGTTGAAATGCAGCCGGGGGATTATATTCCTAATCAATGGGGCTATCTGAAAATCGGCGAAGTTGGAAGTTCCGTTTTCGGAGAATATACAATAGAACATCCAGGTCCGGGTGAAGCTATTTATATTGACTTCGACCCTGATGGAGAGGGTGCCAGTCAATCTGATTCGAATCAAAGGTTGGAACCGGTTATTGGATATGATTACAATGGGACTTTATCGCCACATGTTACAGCCATAAAAACTCTGGCAAGAGGTTTTATAGATCCAAATGACGGATCAACATATTCTTTAACAACAGGTATTGATGAAAGACCAAGTGGGCTAAATCCTGGTGGGGATACATTCAGATCGTTTGTTAATGATTGGATGTTCGATCGTAATAATGATAATGATCATGTTTTTGATGGTGATTTGAGAAGAGCTTACAATATACTCTCCAACCATAATCAACCAAGTGACTATCAAAATCTAGGAGATCCTTTTTTTTCTGGAGATCCATTGCCGGCAACACCTACTGGTGATGTGATAATAGGTTTTGTTGTGTACTCATTCGGCCGGAACATTTCAGGTGGACAATTTTCAAGTATTGCAAGTAAACCTGTCTATATTGGTGATATTAAGTATACTGATTTTTATGAATCAAGTAGTCGATAGGTAATAATGTAGTAATTGAACAAAAACATATATTGGTGTCATGACGATAACTTACTGATGAAGTAATGTAAATTAAACTCCGATTATAGGTAACACAATGAGAGAACTGATTCTGATATTTTCATATATCGTATGTGCATTTATTCCCGTCTTTATTTTCAGGAAATTCCGCAGCGGTTTTTCTGTAGGGATGTTCTGGGCAACCTGGCTGTTCAGCATAACTGGAGCATTTGCCGGCGGACTTTTTGGAACAGCCGCATTTGCCCACGCCGGATTATTCTGGGGATTCCCCGGCAGTATTCTCTCCGGACTCATTGGTGCATGGCTGTTATCCAGTTTGTTTATCAGGCTTAAGGAAATCCCTGGAAACTGGTAGGAGCCTAGGCGTCGCCGTCATTCTTTTTCTATGCATAAATCATTTTTACCTCGCCCATAACTTCTGATAATGTATATTCTGTCTACCGGCAGTAATTGTATTATCTCCATGCTTTTGCTTAAAACCACCCCATTGCTTTCAAGGCGATAATTCCGATAATCTATCAGGAATATGAACAAAGCAGACTCAGATGAAAATAATCAGGCTTTTATGGATTTCCTTGGTATCATAACAACTCTTCGCGGGCCGGATGGATGCCCATGGGATAAAGAGCAGACCGCTGAAAGTCTCAGAGCTCACCTTATCGAGGAGAGCTATGAGGCAGTTGAAGCAATTGAGGAAAACGATCCCGACCATGTCCGGGAAGAGCTTGGTGATGTTCTGTTACTCATCTCCATGATCAGCCAGATTTACTCTGAAACCGATGATTTCACCATTAAGGATGTAATTGATGAAATTAGTGCCAAATTGATTCGTAGACACCCCCATGTATTTGGAGATGAGAAGGTTGAAGACGCTGAAGAGGTTTTAAAGAACTGGGATCGAATTAAAATCGATATTGAGGGAAGAGGTGCTGATTCATCGGTACTTGATGGGATACCCGGAAGCCTGCCCCCTTTGGAGCGTTCCTATAAGATCCAGAAAAAAGCCGCAAAAAGAGGCTTTGACTGGCCTGACATCAATGGCCCGAAAGATAAGATAATTGAGGAACTTAATGAAATAGAGATTGCCGTTGAGGAAGAATCACCTGAAGATATCGAAGGAGAAATCGGGGATCTTTTATTTTCTGTGGTTAATTATTCCCGTCATCTCGGTATTGATCCTGCTCTGGCCCTGGGTCGTACCAATCGGAAGTTCGAGAAAAGATTTAAATATGTGGAGTCAAGCATGCAGAAAGACAGTATTCCCATGAATCCCGAAAATATCGAGGTAATGGATCGTTACTGGGACTCTTCTAAGAAGGAAACGCAATCTCATACTTAATTGGGGAGCCGTTACTATCTGAGGCCCAGCAAGCTGAACGGAGAATCCTGATACCTGTCTGTAACGACGGCTTTCCGTAAATGGACTCCAGTATTCTCATCAGGTTGTGGTGACGTGTACCTCCGTGCCGCAGTCGCACAAAGAGCCTGCTATCATCATGTATATTCATATGAAAATCATCGCTGACTCCCCTCACCTTTATCTCGCGGTCTAATTCCTTCATTAACTGTTCACTTGTTGACAACTCTTCCGGTACCTCAATTTCCCAATCGCTGCCCCAGAATGCACCCATAACTTTTACGGTTTTTTTACCCTCGGGGACTGGTGCGATCCACGAGGCCTCAATTACTTCAAATCCAGAGGGCATAGATATGTTCAATTTCTCCAGGATAGTGCTGATAGGAGTGTGAATATATTCCATTTGTACAGTACATATTTCTCCCTTTGAGGTAATGCCGAGGGATAGCGGCTGGGCGAATTCAATTTTAGGTTTAGGATTAAAGCCTCTGGAAAAATCGATAGTTAAACCGGTTCTTTGTAATGCCCGCTCAAAAACATTCATAACATCCAGATGGCCGAGGTAGATTGCCGGTCCGTATTTGCGGAAAGTAAGTAAAAGACGCTGCCAATTTACCTTGGATGGATCTTTTACAGTTTTAGCAGGTTTAAAGATTTCAGAGATATCTTCTTCGGGAATGGTTACTTTGTCTGCTTTATTACAGACTCCACAATGGTCGGTACAAACAACGGCGCATGGAACGGTTAATGTGCCGTCCTTACTACGACGGGATTCACAGTCAAGGTGCTCATCACTTACCCCGAGTGAAATGCTTTCCCATGGTAGAACCTCTCCGATGGCTCTTTCCCTACAGCTTTCTTTTTCAACATCCCAGTCCGCTTCGGCTATGGCTTTTCGCCACGCATCCCGGTCCATTCGATCGTCCCAGGCATCAAAACAGGCTCCATTCAGCCAGGCCTGATAAGCAAGTTCTCCAGATTTTTCAGTCCCCCGTGAAAGTATGCCTTCAAGAAACGAGACATAGGGTGAGTGAAAGGAAAATCGAATCCTTTTATTACTGCGTAAGCCGTCTTTAATCTGCCGAATTTTTGTAATGGCTTCTTCATCGGTTAATTGTGCCGACCTTTGAAAAGGTGTATGCGGTTTGGGGATAAAGGTTCCCAGATTAACATTTAAATTCATACCGGTAGATTTTTGAATATTTATAAGATAATTAACAATGGCAGAGGCCTCATCATCACCGTTATCTACAGGTAAACCCAGCATGAAGTAAAATTTCGCCAGTTTCCAGCCTTCTCTCTTTGCTTCCCGTAGAATTTCAATAACACGGTCTGCAGGGACTTCTTTATTGATACCTTTTTGCCCCTTAACAGTAGGTGTTTCAACAGCAAATGTCAGGCCGCTTTTTCTAACGGCACCAAGATTCCCGATAAGAGATAGAGTTATGGAATTGACGCGCAATGAAGGCAGGCTGAATGAGATTCTTTTATCGGAGTATAAGGCGTTTAACTGTTCGACAAGGGGCTCAAGATTTGAATAATCACCGGTGGAAAGACTGGATAGGGTAATATCCCTATAACCGCATTCATTCACGAGAAACTCAGCTTCTTCCAAGACCCTCTGCATGCTTTTCTGGCGAAAGGGTCTGTAGAATACACCGGCATGGCAGAATCGGCATTTATTAGGACATCCCCGCATTATCTCGATAACACCATGGTCCTGTACCGGTATCATTGATGGTATAGGAAAAACAGCCGGGCTACCTTTCTCTTTGCCGAAATCTATCCAGGAAATACGGTTTGTAATCGGATTAGCCGGTGTCCAGTATCCCTTCATTTCCTCTAATTCTGTCAGCAGTTCCGCCCTGCCCGCTCCCTTGGATTTCAGAGACTTCAGTGACAGCAAATCTTCCGGTACAGGGCCTTCTGCCTCACCGATAAATACAGCGTCAAGAAACTCACCCCAGGGTGCTGGATTTGTCATAGCCGGACCGCCGGCAATAATCAAGGGATGACTGTTATTTCTGTCTTTTGACCGAATTGGAATATTTCCGGCTTTTAAAAATGAAAGGAAATTACTGAAAGATAATTCATAACCCACAGTAACTGCCAGTACGTCAAAATCAGAAGCAGGTATTCCATTTTCAAGTGAATAAATCGGTATATGATTCTCTTCCAGCGCCGTCTGAAAATCAGGGGCCGGAGAAAAGGCTCTCTCAGCATGAATCCCCGGTGTTTCATTGAAAAGCTTATAGAGAATACGAACCGCTTGATTGGACATTCCAATTTCATATAAATCAGGGAAGACAATACAAACCTTAAGATCGTTCTTACCAGGAATCCCCGTTATAGCTCCGAACTCACCACCGACATATCGGCCTGGTTTCTCTACAGAATTGAGTATATTACCCAAATCCTTATATGAAATATATGAATCATCGTTCATTGAAAATACCTTTATTATATTTTATTGCGTCGATAGTGAATTGACAGCAGTAATCCTATGGAGACAAGGGCTGTCCATAGAGAGGATCCTCCATATGAAAGGAAAAAAAGAGGGATTCCTGTTATCGGCATTACGCCAATTGCCATGCCGATATTTTGAATTACATGATACGCAATCATTGCAGCTACACCCACAGATATATAGGTACCGAATCGATCATGGGATGTATACGCTATATATAGGGCTCTACTGATGATAATAGAGAATAAAGCAAAAACCAGGAGGCTGCCGATAAAACCGGTTTCCTCTGCAAGTATGGAAAAGATAAAATCCGTACTCTGCTCTGGCAGATAGCGATAGTGGGATTGCGTTCCCTGAAGGAATCCTTTTCCAAAAACACCACCGGAACCAATTGCCGTTACCGATTGGATGATATGCCACCCGGCACCTCTTGGGTCGATCTGAGGGTCGAGGAAGACTACCAACCGCATCATCTGATATCCCTTGAGTACCTTGGCAGCTCCGGCAATACCAACATAAGAAGTGGAGATAACACCGAAAATATAAAGGATACCCAAGAAAAAACGGCGACGGAAAATGAACCAGCCCAGAAAAACGAGAAAAGTCAAACCCAGCAGTGAAGGAAGAATAATCCACAGAAGTCGCATATCGATGAATAACCTAAAAAAAGCCGATGGAGTTATTGCAATAAAATCACTCCACGCCAAGCCAAGTATTCCGACAACTGTGATAACTCCAGCCAAAATAGGGAAGAGAAGCAGGTGCCACTTCACTCCTGCACTGAAAGCCATGGCTAGAAGAATCGGGAAGAATACTATAGCAGTTCCAAGATCGGGCTGCATTAAGACAAGAAGAACCGGGACAATTGTTATTGCAATGCTGCCTGCCCACACACGGAAGTTATCAAGTACCCTCCCCCTTTCATCAAACCACCACGCAAGCATTATTATAAGTGAAAATTTAGCAAATTCTGAGGGCTGTATACCGACACTTCCGATACCGATCCATGCTTTCGCACCATTAACATAACTTCCAAAGAGAAGAACCAGGGCCAAAAACAGTAATGTTCCCAAGTATACCGGTGCCGCCCACTGCCTCCATAACTGATAGTCAATAAATGAAAAAACAGCCATCAGCACTAACCCGCTCGCAGACCAGATAATCTGCTTAATCCACTCACTTGAAACCTGAATACCCGCAGAAGTAACACCACTGGAATATATAAAACCTATCCCAAGACCCATAAGGCCCATAACACTGAGAATAAGGACTATATCAACCCTGTGAAATGTTGCCGGTGCTCTTGTTTTCAGGCTCATTCCTCCTCCTTCTGAATCGGAATGTAGGTTATACCGGGGTCTGGTAATTCCTTATTATCCCAACTCCACCAGACTCTGCGTTTTCTCCATTCTTCAATTACCTCTTCATAGCTGCGGTGCCCGTAAATACCCTCAAAAACTATATCTGTAGCCTTAGGGGCCCACCAATCATAAGAGTCCGAAGCCTCAGCCATTGTAACAACAACAACTCTGTCATCGGGGTTCTCGGTCTGATAGGGGCCGTATGCAACAAACCAGTCATGCCAGCGGTCATCAAGTCCTATCTCGCCAGTACCGGTTTTACCTGCAACCTCAACAGAATCGGTGTAGATGGCCCAGACTCCAGTCCCTTCAGTGATAACACCCCGCATTGCGTCCTGAATGAATTTATAGTCTTCAGGCTTCAGCAGATCGATGGTGCGAAGAATTTCCGGCTCCATTTTTTCCAGAATCGCTCCTGTCCCGGGCTGTCTGACTTCCTTGAGCAGCCTCGGTCGATAAATTGTTCCATTATTAACAATTCCGGCAACAACATCGGCCATCTGCAAAGGTGTTACAGAGAGGAAACCCTGGCCGATGGATGTATTCAGTGTATCTCCACCGGTCCAGGGAGTGTGATATACTTCTTCTTTCCAATTTTTCCCGGGAACGATTCCCTTAAGTTCCCCGTCAAGCTCCAGACCTGTAACAGAACCAAGTCCGAAGGCTTTGGCATATTTCGATATTGTATCAATTCCCAGATATTCGACTCCCACTGTTCCAAAGTAGATATTGCATGAGTTTTCCAACGCTTCTTTCAGATTGACCGGACCATGGCCGCTTTTTTTCCAGCACCAGAATTCCCGGTTTCCCAGAGTCATAACTCCTCGGCAGTCAACTGTCATATCCGGATCGACCGCTTTCTCACCCAATAGAGCCGCCATCATCACAAGCTTAAAGGTTGATGCTGGAGCATATCCGGATTGGATTGACCTGTTCAGAAAAGGGAAATCAGTATTTAAACTCAGCTTTCCAAAGCTGACAGGACCATCTTCAGCAAACTTATTCGGATCAAAAGAAGGATAGGATACCATCGCAAGAATCTCACCGGTGGATGGTTTCAGAACTATCAGTGAGCCTTTTCTCGGCCCGAGGGCTTTCTCTGCTAGTTCCTGAATATTCCGATCTATGGTTAACACGATGTCCAGGCCGTTTTCAGGTGGGACAACATCTTCACTGTCGCTCTGGCTTCGCCCTTTCACATCCACAGTCCGGTAGATTCTACCTTCTTTACCCCGCAATATACTGTCAAAGGTTTTTTCAACTCCAGATTTACCCAGATTGGCTGTATTCTCATAACCCTGGTTGTAGAGCAGTTGTAATTCTTCAACGGTGATATCACCCACATAACCCAGTATATGTGAAATAGAACCGATATCATTGTACCAACGGTAAGGCTTACTGGACCATCCGACACCGGGATAATCCTCACTGGATTCAGCCAATTGGACTATGGTCTGATAAGATACACCATCCTGGATTTCTACCGGGTTCCATGAGTTAGTCCAGCTGGAAGGTATTTTTGCTGTAATATCGTTAATTGGTATACCGAGAACAGCTGCAAGAGCCGGGGCAAGGGTTTCCGGGGTTAATGGTTTTATCTCTGCCGGAATAATGTGGACAGCAAAAGAGTCAATGTTCATGGCGAGAGGTTTATCCACATTTCTATCCCAGATAAGACCCCTTTGAGCAAGTAAAGGTTCAGACCTGCTTGAGACAGCTTTTGCACGGCCTTCCCAGAGGAGGTTTTCAACAATTTGCAAATTAAACAGATGGATTAAGAATCCAAGAAAAACTGAAAAAAACAGAAAGCCCAGAATAATCAATCTTATTTTCAATCCGCTCTTCCCCGGATCTTTCCGGGGACTCAATTGAATCCGCCTCTTTTGCCTTCAAATATCATAGCCATATAGCTGACAAAAAGAAAAATAAGAGGGGCTAATAACAAATTACCACCAAATTCCCAAACTGTTTTCAATGAAAAATATCGAATAGCTCCAGAATTAAAACCAAAAATCAATGATATAAGAAATGCTCCACCGTATTTAAGCAGAGTTGCAATACCAGCTGCCAGTACGGGAAGGAATATTGGTCCGGGTGAGATGGAATTATGCATTCTTCCGAACAGATAGCCGATCAGTGTGTAAAGAAAGGCATGAAATCCTAAAGGAGCCAATCCCAATGCATCAAAACTGATACCTATGATAAATCCTGAGATTTCTCCAACGAGAGATCCGTACCTCCAGGATGCCGCAATAAGAATAATCAGCGCGATATCCGGAACAATACCTAAGGGTATAATTTTAGAGAGAAATACAGATTGAAGAACCCCGAAGATTATACCTGCGGTACCAGTAATGAGGATTCGGCTTATCATCCATCACCTCCGAGGATAAAAACATACTCTGCTCTTGTCACATCGATAATAGGTTCAAGAATCAGCTCAAGGGAGGTGGAATAATCACGAGATCTGATTTCTTTAATTCGGCCGATAACAATACCCGGGGGGTAAAGCGACTGCATACCGGTAGTTACCACCAGATCGTTAACTGTAATTGCCGGTCCAGCTGATTTCCTGACATAACTCATTGTAAGTTCGCCGCCTTCGGTTCCACGGCCTTCCACTAAACCATCGTAACGGCTTCTCTGCAGTCTGGCTGCAACATAATGATCCGGATCTACAACAGGACGAATCTGGGCGGAATGTCTGGCTACTGTAATAACCTTTCCCAGTAAACCAAAAAAACCATCCTGAAATGAAGTAGCGACTGCCCCTACTCTCAATCCGTCGGCACTGCCTTTATCAATCGTTATGGATGAGAACAGATTGGATGGGTCCCGAGCGATAATTCGAGCGGGAATATGGTTGAAGTCCATTCCAGCTGAATATCCGAGCTGTCGCTTCAACTCAAAATTTTCCCGTCTCAGCTCTACGAGGTCACGTTCCAATCCCTGATAATCACCAAGCTTTTCAAGTGCCGATTCGTATTGCAGACGTATTTCCCGCAGTCGCCTTAAAGAGCCGAAACCATCTTTGATACGCTCAGTTGCAGTACCTGTAACCTGCTGAATACCAAGGACAAATCTGCTGCCCCACTCCTTCCCCGCCTCACCTCGATGGGGCCCTGAAAAAATAATGAGAAGGATTGAGACTATAAGGAGGATAGCCAGTACCGCTTCGGGGCGGGCACCGCCATCACTACGCTCCCGCATAGAACGATTAACCGCTTAAAGCATCATAAAGGGCCCTGTTATCTTTATGGCCTTTGGTATAATCAAAGTATTGACCAGCACCTATGGCAACGCATAACAAGGGATCTTCGGCAAGGATTACCGGAACTCCGGTCTCTTTAGAGAGGAGTTTCGGCAGTCCTTTCAGCATGGAGCCACCCCCGGTCATAACAATACCTCTTTCTACAATATCAGCTGCCAGTTCTGGAGGCGTTTGACCGAGGGTCCGTTTTACTTCTTCTACAACCGCATTAATTGGTTCCTGAAGCGCTTCTCGAACCTCAACTGAATCTATTTCAAGGCGCCGGGGAAGTCCTGTTATTGCATCTGTACCCTTGATTTCCATCTTTTCAATGGTTTTCTCAGGAGAGGCATTCCCGATTTTCATCTTTAACTGTTCAGATGTATGTTCACCAATTATCAGATTGTGAACAGTGCGTACATGTTTGATAATTGCCAGGTCGAATGCATCACCACCGAGGCGAATAGCGTTGGTAACCACCATACCGCCCAGCGAAATTACAGAGATTTCAGTTGTCCCTCCGCCGATATCGACAACCATATGACCGGCAGGTTCAAAAATAGGAATTGCAGCGCCGATGGCTGCTGCAAGTGATTCTTCAATTATTTTGACTTCCCGGGCACCGGCCTTATAGGCTGCCTCTTCAACGGCCCGGCGTTCTACTTCTGTGATACATGAAGGAACTCCCATTACCATTCGGGGTTTAATAATCCAGCGTTTGCTGAGAACCTTGCTGATGAAGTATCTGATCATTTTTTCAGTGGTTTCCAGGTCGGCAATAACTCCATCCCGAAGAGGACGAATTGCAATGATGTCTCCAGGTGTTTTCCAGAGCATTCGCTTTGCGTCCTGCCCTACAGCAACCACACGTTTTGTTCCGCGCTCAACAGCCACAACGGAGGGCTCACTACTAACCACACCGCGGCCTCTGACATAAATTAACGTATTGCATGTCCCGAGGTCGATACCAATATCTGCCGTCAGGCCACCGAAGAGTCTCTTTCGGCCGCTCATATTGCCTCCATCAAATCCAGTTAATCATACAAACGATGGAGGGCTCCAACGTGCTTTGGGTTAATCCTGGTAACTGCATGCCAGACGTTTCTGGCTTCCTTCTCATAACCCAGTTCGTGATAAGTTTCACCGAGTAAAAACTGGTAATTTTGATTGCCAGGTTCCATACTCACAAGACTTTCCAGGACCCCTCTCGCCATCGAGTAATTTCCAACATCATAGTAGAGTTGACCCAGTTGTGATAGTCCTCTTTTTTTCAGACTTTCATCTCTGGTTGATTTTATGGACTGTCGATAGTAATCCGCTGCGTCATCGTAATGCCCCAGTTTGAAGGCTTCTTCTCCAAGGGTTAGAAGCAGGCGATCGGTAGGATGTGATTCGGCAGCTTTCTGAAACCAGCTGAGTGCCTTTTCGGGTTCTTCCAACTGTGAGTAGGCCCTGCCCATAAACTCATAACTGTCTTCAGCAAGATATCCCGCATCAAGGGATGCTTTTAGATAATAAATCGCCTGATCAGCCCAGTATGTACCCTTTAACAGGTATGCTTTACCGAGAAGATAGGTAACTCTCTCCGGGTGTGGAGTACCACCCCTGGCCAGAAGCAGTCGCATGTACTTAATGGCATCATCAATGTCTGAGTTTCTCTCCTCTGCTGATAATCGGGATATCGCCAGATAGAATTTGGAATAACCGGCGAACAGTAGAGCGTCCCTGTTCATAGGGTGTTCCAGAAGTATCTCCTCGGCAATAGAGCTTACCTCTCCATATCGTCCTTCCTCCCAGAGATCCGATATGGAAACCGTTCTTTGTACAACCTTTGTTCGTTCTCTAAAGAGATTTGAACCATGCTCCAAAGCAATATAAATTGCAAAGGCTGCTAAAAGTGCCAAGACAAGAGAAAGAACCGTTACCCGCGACTTTCGGTTATGTGAGTTTCGTGAAGTGTATTTAAAAGCGTGTCTTGCCATAAAATAAAAAAAAGACGGGCCTGTAAGCCGAGTTCTGTTTACGGTTACCATCTATCTGGTTTTCCCGTTACCGGAAAAATCATCAGCGATTTACCCGCGGATAACAGGCGGGGAACCCATCCGCTGCTTAACCTTGCTCCTGATGAGGTTTACCTTGCAGCCGCCGTTACCGGTCGGCCCGGTGAGCTCTTACCTCGCCATTTCACCCTTACCATTTTTCAATGGCGGTATTTTTTCTGCGGCACTGGCTGTCACTATTTCGGTTACCGAAATAGTGCCCGGGTGTTACCCGGCATCATCCCCTGCGAAGCCCGGACTTTCCTCTGGTATATACCAGCGGTAACCCGGCCCGTCTTTAAAAATTATCAATCCAGGTCGGATTCTCCACCGACCAGATCTGCAAGTCCGCCGACATCTTCATCATCGAACTCGTAGGCTTCTGAAACCGGCTCGCCGCCAGCTTCCCAGAAAAGAATACGGCTGCAGTATGGGCAGAACTGAATTTCCTTACCGCCGCGTATATCGTTAACAAACTGAGCAGGAAGCACCATATGACAGCCACTGCAGATGTTAGACTTCACCGGCACAATACCTACACCGGACTTGTTTCGAATAATGCGCTGGAATTTAAAGAGAATATCATCATCCATATCCGGAGTGATTTTACTCTCTTTTTTCTGAAGCTGAGCAAGCAGAGTTTCTTTATCACTGGTTTCAGCCTTGATTTTATCATTTTCGCTGGTCAGCTCATCCTGCTGCATCTTAATCATCTGCTCTTCACGCTCCAGTGAAGCCTTCATCTCTTCAAGGTCGCGTTCACATTTCTGGATATCACGGCGGAAACGCTGTTCTTTCTCACCGGCATCACGGATTTCCTTATCCAGAGCTTCATACTCCCTCTGGGTGGTAATTACATCCATCTTCTTTTCAGACTCTTCACGTAATCGTTCCGCTTCGGTCATTTCAAAATTAAGATGCCGGATCTCCTCCTTGGTGGATTCAAATTCCTGATTTTTTTCCACATAAGATTTTTTTAGCCGGTTCAGGATTTCCTGTTTTGTTTCCAGAGCCTTGGGAATTTCCAGAATATCACGCTCTATAGCGTATTTTTTAGATAAAATCTCCTGCAATTCCCGCAATGTTTCGAATGTATTTTCCATGTTGTCTTATCCTTACCCCTTAATTTTCCAGATAATCTTTAAGCCTTCGGCTTCTCTTTGGATGCCTGAGGCGTCGTAATGCTTTCGCTTCAATCTGCCGGATTCTTTCTCTTGTAACATTAAAATATAGCCCAACCTCTTCGAGAGTGAGTGAATAACCGTCTTCCAGGCCGAAACGCATTTTCAAAACTTCCTGTTCCCTCGGCGGCAGGGTCTCAAGAACTTCCTGAAGCTGTGACTGAAGGATACGGAAAGCTGTTTGTGTAGCCGGATTTTCCACATCTTTATCTTCGATGAAATCACCCAGGAGAGAATCTTCCTCTTCCCCTATTGGAGTTTCAAGACTTATAGGTTCTCTGGCAACGTTCTTAACAGACTTTACTCTGGCTACAGTCCAGCCGAGTCGCTCTGCAACCTCTTCATCAGATGGTTCACGCCCCTTCATCTGCATCAACTGTCGGGACTCCCTGACAACTTTATTAATCTGCTCAATCATATGGACAGGAACTCGTATGGTTCTGGCTTGATCTGAAATTGACCTCGTGATTGCCTGGCGTATCCACCAGGTAGCATAGGTTGAAAATTTAAAGCCTTTTTTGTATTCAAACTTTTCAACAGCTTTTATCAGGCCGATATTTCCTTCCTGAACAAGATCGAAAAAATGCAGCCCACGGTTGGTATACTTCTTGGCGATGCTGACTACAAGTCGAAGGTTTGCCTTTATCAACCTGTCCTTGGCAGTTTTCATCATAACCCGGCCATGAATGATTTCATCTGCCATATCCAGTATGTCATCTACTGAGGCCTCAAAATCAATTTCCATTTCACGGAGTTTCTTTTCGGTAACCTGAACTTGCCTGATCAGTTCTTTAATCTCATCAGAACTCAGCCCCAGCCTGGATTCGACTTCTTCCCGTTCTCCGGCTTTGGCAAGGCCCCGGCCTAAGGTTCTAATCTCCCGCATAGACCGTACACCCAGAGTCCGTTCAATTCGGTACTGTTTCTTCTGGTATTGTTTTATCTTTTTTACAGCCGCTGCATAACGATCCGAAAATTTTACAATTTCTTCCTGATGGATATCGACAACAGAAATATTCTTTAAAAGAGTTTTTCTTTTAGTTACCAGTTTCTTATCCGTAAGTACATCTCCATCTGTTGAGGCAATACGGTGTTTTAAATCCATATACAGTTTTAATGGTGATGTAAGACCCTTAAGTGACTCGCGATAGAATTGATTGATACGTCTGCGCTCGGCCAGAAAATCAGAAACTTCCTTCTTTGAGTAGTTGAGTTCCCTGGGATCTGATTTACTGAACGCCTTCTGCGCAAGACTGTGAAACTCCGGGATAATCATACCGGAAGTTTTCAACACCTTCTTGATAATATTCTCACCATCTTCCATCTGCTTGGATAAAATTACTTCCTGTTCAGCAGTGAGCAGGTTCTCTTTCCCAATTTCCCTGAGATAGAGCCTGATCGGATCGTCAACAGATGAGTCCTTATCGTTGAATACCAGCTTACGCTGCCGTGTAACGGGGACTGCAACAGCTGCAGATTTATTTTCCGCTGCATCTGTTTCTTCTACTGCAATATCTTCGGTAATGACATCAGGAGTTGATTCACCATCTTCACCTGTTTTCAGGCTTCCCGAACCGACACCGATTTCAGCATCAAGTTCGTCCTCTTCAAGTAAAACATCAGCTTCATCATCAGTTTCTTCCGCTGAATCAACAGCAAGATCATTCTCTTCAACTGTATTCCCCGAAGTTTTCAGTCCGGGAGTTGTTTTAATATCATCTAGTATTTTTACGCCAGAGGATTGAAGTAACGCAATTATATCATTCATTGCTTCGGATTTAACCAGTTCCTCGGGCAGCCAATCACTAATTTCATCGAAGCTGATGGATTTGCTTTCCAGTGCATGTCCAAGAAGCTTGACTACCATTGGATTAGATTTAATTTCTGTCATCCTCACCTTGCCTGTATTTCTTTATCAATTTCCAATATTCGTTTCATACGGGCGTTGTTAATCATCGGATTAACAGAATCCAGCCCTGTATCATTTTCTTTATCCATTAATTTCTGAAGTTCCAGCCGTTCATCATTCAGTGTTCGAATCTGCAGAATCCGTATCTTTTCCTTAATTGTATCATCAGCTCTTTGATCATAAATCCCGGCTGCGGCTTTCTCGAGGATGTAACTCTTCATTTTTTCATCATCAAGTTTCGATACAATGACATCCGTCCTGAGTTCACGACCATCAACACTCAGCTCATCCATCACCCGGTACACGGATAAAGCCCGCCTATCCCGAAAAATTTCAGGGGCGAGCGATTTTCTCAAGGTGGTAAAGTGTTCTGTCTTCACAGCTACGGCTGTCATCAGATAAAGTTCATCATCCACAGGTTCGAAAACGGTCTCTGTTTCTACGCCGGTGGATCTGTAGGATCGCAGCCTGGACGTTCTCAACAGTTTTTTTCCTCTGTTGTTTCTGTACTCTCTGATGACGGTTACCGGGTCCGCATTAACTTCATCTGCCAACTGCCGAAGGTACTTTTCTCTTCGGACATCGGATCCAACCGCATCCAGATAGGGTGTCAGCTCTTTGAGGGCCTCCTCCTGCGCTTCTCCCGTATTGTCGGTTTTAGCACTAATCAGGAAATCTAACAAATAATCAAAGATATTTATAGGCCTTTCGATAAGTTTTTTCAACGTTTCGGGCCCCTGATTACAAAGAATATCCGATGGATCAGTTCCTGGAGGTATTTTTACTGCATTTACCGCCAAACCGACGCTTTCCGCAAGTATCGCCGCTTTTACCGTCGCCTTCCTCCCGGCATCATCACCGTCGAATAAAAGTGTGATGGAATCTGCCTGTCTTTTAATCAATCCGGCCTGATCCTGAGTAAACGCCGTTCCCAACGGGGCAACGATATTTCCTGAGTCTGCCTGCATACAGGATAGTACATCCAGATTGCCTTCACAAATAACGACGTGTTTATTTTCTCTTATTTTTTTCCTGGCCTGTCCGAGGCCATAAAGCTGTCGGCTTTTTTTATACAACACAGTCTCAGGTGAGTTGATGTACTTAGGCTCTTTACCGTTTAAGGCACGTCCGCTGAAAGCCACAACACGTTCACTGTCCGGCATTACAGGAAACATCAGTCTATCAACGAAATATGACCAGCGCGGAGACTTTGGACTGAACAACCCCGATTCTGCAAGAAAATCTGAAGAATACTTTTTCTTTAAGAGAAAATTGTAGAGCCACTCACCATCCCGGGGAGCCCAGCCTATCTGGTAGTATTCAGCTGTTTCTTCACTGATGCCGCGCTTATCAAGGTAGTCTCTGGCATGAGCGGCATTTTCATGGTTTATGTAAAGCCAGCGGAATGTATTGGAGACTCTTTTGTAGAGATCTTCCAGCGCCCGTCTATTGTCCCTGTATTCCTCTCCACCATTGTCATCCGGAATATCGACACCGGCTTTTTCAGCCAGACGTCTGACTGCTTCAGGGAAGTTCAATGACTCCATTTCCATCAGAAACTGATAGGATCCGCCGCCTTTGTGACAGCCGAAACAGTAAAAGATATTTTTATCCGGACTGACAGAGAAGGAGGGAGTTTTTTCATTGTGAAAGGGACAAAGGCCCCACCACCGGTTGCCTTTTCGAGAAAGGTTCACATAGCTGCCGACAACATCCAGAATATCAGTTCTACGACTGACTTCATCTATGATATTTTCAGGGATTCGTCCCGCCATTATCAGTCCTTGATAACGAATTGGTTCAAATACGCTTCCCGGGCTGCAAGATGATCCTTGTAATCACGGGTAAAGGTGTGTGTACCGGCTGCCGGATTTTTAACAACAAAAAAAAGTGCATCGATATCCGCTGGATAAAAAACAGCTTCCAATGCCACTCTACCTGGAGAGGATATGGGCCCTGGAGGGAGCCCTTTGTCGAAATAAGTATTGTAATCCGATGGAATCTCCAGATATCGCTCAAAGATGCGCCGATTGAACTTCAGGTACTCATTCTGAAAAGGTTTGCCCTGCTCTGTTTCTTCTATGGTATACACAACAGTTGCGCAGGACTGCAAAGGCATTCCTTCCAGTATTCTATTGTTAAATACGGCGGCGATTTTAGGTGCTTCATCTTCCTGCCGGTATTCCCTTTCAACAATGGATGCCAGGGTAACTTTTTCGTGAAGCTGTGATCGGGTAAGATCTTTCCAAAGCGGATCCACCTCCCCCAGGACTTTGAAAAACCTGTCTGCCATAATCCTGACGATACTTTCAGAGGTTTCTCTGGATGATTCAGGATTATCAATGCCGCTTTCAACAGGCAATTCAATTTTGTAGGTGTCGGGGAAAAGATAACCCTGTAACCCTTCGAGGTTGCTTTTAACAGGATATTCCTCTCTCAGACTGATGATAGCCTTCTTAACATCTCCGGCTCTGGCCAGTCCGGCCTCCTGAACCCTTACAGCAATCTCAGTAGCTGTCAGCCCCGGAGGTATCACTAGTGCCGTATAGACTCTCTGGGCTCCCGAAGGTGAGGTAAGACTTGAGAGAATCTGTGATGGTTTCAGACCAGTTCCCAGTACATAACGACCTGACTGCAGGGCAGATGTTTCCCCTAGTCTGCTGAGAATCCTGAAACGCCATGCTATGTACCAGGAATCGTTAACGAGTCCTTGTTCCTCCAGCTGCCGGGAGACAGATATAATATTAGCCCCCTTACCAACAGTTATCTCAACGGATTGATACCCGGGATTTTCCGGAGGTGTATCCAGAATGAACCAGAAAGCAACAGCTCCAAGAATTACAATAATGGGGATGATAATAAGTAGAAACAGGAGAATTTTCCGGATTACGGAAACAAAGGGCTCTGACATTATTTAATTAACCACTTAGAATTCAAAAGTATAACCCTCACGGGCAAGATCAATTTCAAGAGAAGATTTACCCCTATGCTCAAGACGATTATCAAACCACTGAGCAGACCTCAGGATTCCCTCCATTTCACTATCGGTATTCAGTGGTTCGTGGTGGAACAGAAAGAGTTTTTTAATGGCGAACTCCCTGACAAACTCAACGGCGAGACTGTATGAAGAATGTCCCCAGTTATATTTCTCTATGGCTTCACCCAGGGTGTACTGTGCGTCAAGAACAATTGCATCGGCATCCTGAAAGTATGAAACGTTCTTATCGGTTCTGCGGAAATCTTTTTCGGTGAGCTCGGTATCGGTAGAGTAGATAAAGGATCGGCCTGCTTCGGTGATTTTATAGGAAATGCTGCCGTTGGGATGATTTCTGCGTATCCAGTTCACTTCGGCTCCGCCAAGCTTCAGCGTTTCATTTCTCTTGAGAATTCTGAATTGTATTTTTGCAGCGAAACTATCCCAGCCGACTGGATGATACGGTACATTCATGAAGTTGGAAAGGATTCTTTCCATAGCAGGATATGGACTGTAAAACGTTACTTTCACTCCGGGATTGTACATGGCTCCAAAATAGGGAAGACCGAGAAGATGGTCGTAGTGGAAATGGGAGAGAAAGATATGATATTCACTGATTTTTTCACGGAATTTACGCCCCCTTTTTTCCAGCTCTCTCAAACCTGTTCCGGTATCAAGGACTATCATAGTGCCCTCAGCGGTACGCACCTCAAGGCAAGCGGTGTTACCGCCGACCGTTCCGAAGATTTCCGGGGGCAAACTGGAAAGAAACTGCTGACGGGTTTCTGAGTTGTGCAAATGAGAGGGTTTTATTCGTTGTACAACAGCGGAAATCTTGTTCTGGAGTTCTCCCGAGGTTATAGGAGTCGGGCTCGACCCCCGGACTCCCCAAAAACGAACAATCATAAAACCTCCGTAAACAATACTATCTTATCGGGAAGGGGATAGCAAAACTTCACGTTCACGTTTTTTCAAAGCGGCTGAAATTTCTCGGGCAGAATGTTTTTTCCCATGATTCATTCCGGGACATTCCCTGGATTCACGTTCCCAATCTTCTTCTGACGAGAGTATTGCCGGCCAGAAGGGATAGGTTCGACACTGCAGAGGCCTGACTTTATAGACCGTACAGCCATCTTCCCAGAAGATACAGTCATTTTCGGCAGTTTCAGTTAAACTTAATCGTGTCGTTATCCCGAGGTCGACAATCCGGCAGTACTTCTTTGAAAACTCCTGATCAGTCATCCCGGCATTTTTAGCCAATTTGCTGAGATCTGATTGAGAAAGAAAAACATACCCGGGTTCATGCCTGCAGCAATGTCCGCATGATGTACAGCTGAACTTCAAGCCCTTGTTCCAGAATATTTTCTCTTCGTTGTTAAAATGCACTATAAGGTCCTTTGAACAAAAAAGGCCTCCTGAAGGAGACCTTTTAAAAAAGTGGGGAGAGAAGGATTTGAACCTTCGAAGCCGAAGCAACAGATTTACAGTCTGCCCCCTTTGACCACTCGGGAACCTCCCCGTAAAAAACCGACAAGCCATCTGTCGGATTCGAACCGACGACCCCGAGATTACAAATCACGTGCTCTGGCCAGCTGAGCTAAGATGGCGATCTCGACTGCATTTCGCGTCGTCGAAGGGGAAAATAACACCCCGAGGGTAGAAGTGTCAACAGGGTTGACGTTTGATCCAATCAGGTGAGCCTAGAATTTGTGTTCCATGCTCAATCAGCAGCAATGTAACTTCAAAATGTGCCGAAGGTTCCCCATCGGCTGTAACGGCCGAACCATCATCTGCGATGAGGATTTTTCCATTGCCTGAAGAAAGAACCGGCTCAGCTGTATAGAAGTATCCTGAACGTAATGGTTCATGGGTTCTACCGTCGTAGGTAAGAGATGGGGGTTCATGCATCTTCCGTCCGATACCGTGGCCGGCACCTTCTGATATCAGGGAAACATTCCACCTGCCGGTAACATTTGATACCGTCTCAGCGGATTCTACACCGCTCTGTCCAGGCTTCATTGTTGTTGCCAGTTTTGCCGTGGCCTTCCATGCCGCGCAGATTAATTCTTTTCTTTTTTCATCTATTATGCCGACGGGAAATGTTCTTGCGGCATCCGCCCACCATCCTCTCACCGAACAGGAAATATCCACGGTAACGATTTCCCCGGATTTCAGTTTTCTTTCTCCGGGTATCCCATGCCATACAGTATCTTCCGGAGATATGCTGAGAAGAACACCGGAATCGGCTCCACGGCCCTTCAGAGATTTTTCAAGTGATTCAGCAAGATCTATAGTACGAATACCCGGACAGATAAAAATTCCAGCCAGTTCCAGGGTCTGATGTATCAGTCTGGCAGCGGAATCAACAGCGGTGATATCAGGAGGACTGGCAGTGTTTGATTTCCCGTTGTACTTTTCTGTAGAGGGGAAGATATCCTCGAATAAGGATTTTCCGCCAAATACGTTGTCCATATATCACATTCTCGGCATTCTGACGCATCAGCGATACCTTTCCCTGTTTTTCCCACTCCCAATTCAACGCTGTTTTCAGGTTCTTCAGCAGGCCTTGGGTGTTCTTACTGGAATATTTAAAGCCGTCAATCCGATGACGGATTTTTTTCAGACCACCGACAGAACGGACTATGGGTATGGCTCCCAACAGCTGGCCGATCATATCAATCTGTCCACAGGGCTCCCACATTGAAGGGACAACTACAAAAGATGCCGATGCGATGATTTTGACTGTAAAATCCCGGTTGTAACCTTCAAAAAAAAGCCAGTCTGATGACTCCGCGGCTCTCAAGCGTAGTTTCTCAACAATTTTCCCCTCTCCCTGCCCATAAAAGATAAAATTGAACTTACCTGCGAATCCCTCGAGATCTTCCGGCAGATTGAGGATTGCATCCACACCTTTCTGCTGTGTGAGTCGCCCGTGAAAAACTATCCAGGGTACTTCCGGGTTGAGCTTACCGGCTGAGTAATGAATCCCGCTGTATACTGTATTCTCAACTATACGACACAATTCTCTGCGCCTGTTTAATCTGCTCCCTAATGCCAGAAAGGACTTATTCAGCCAATGATCGGGGTTTATTCCGTTGTAAATTCCCTTCAGCTGGATTCCTGCTGATTTGTAGGCAGCACCCAGACTGCCTGAGAACTTATCAATTCCCGAAAGTAGTTCTCTGGCATAGCCTGGAGAGACGGTATTAACATGCCCGAAAACTCCAGCGGCCATTAAAGGATTTACCTGGTTATCCAAAAGACACTCCTGCAGTTCCTCTGCAGCAATTCCTGTCAGCTCATATGCTGTGGATAAATCCCCGAGTATCTGCTGGTAGGCTGTTCCTGCATTATGGATAGTAATAAGAACTCCGGTATGCTTAAAAAATCCTGAAGATTCACCGAATTTTTTCATATATAATGGTAAAAGTCCTGTATGACCGTCATGACCGTTAATCACATCAGGAGAAATACCGTTTTGTATAATATCCAATACTGCCGCAGCCTGAAAAAGGACATTCATATTATTTGCATCAATATGCCCTTTCCCGATATATTCTGAATGCAGAGCATCATCTTTTGTATAATTGTATATATCAGTTTTTGATGAAAAACAGGGTGCATCAAGCAGATGGATTTTTATTCCGGAAAGCTCAGTTTCTGAAATATCGACATAGTGTGTGTTTTTACCCAGAGGGACTTCTACTTTGTAAAGATACCGTCCTTTATCTATAAACCCGTAACGGGGAATTATAACTGTGACATCATAATTCATGGATAAGAGTGAATCGGCCAGCCCACGGACAACGTCTTTGAGTCCTCCAGCACCGGCAAGCCCGTCTATCTCCCGGCTTACGAGCCAGACCTTAAGAACTTCAGGCACCATTCCCGCTTCTTAAATCCGGTCTGAGGGCTGCAGCGGCGCCGGAATAAATCGGTGTTCCCGGGCCGTCTCCACGCCAGGTAACCAGCACCCGGATAGTCCTCGGCAGAGAATCTTCAACATCAGGTTCCTGGGAACAGAACAGAGCTGTTCCGCCATATTCCGGTCTGGCTACTCTCAGAGCCGCAGCCGCGTTCATCTTTTTCAGATCTGAAGTTTGGGTAAATTGAATGCTGACGATATCATCCGGTGTGAAATTATTTGTTAAGGCCAAAGAATCAAACAGTTCTCCCATGGCCCTTACCATCAGTGATGCTTCCTCTCCGGACTCGTTCAGTGCGATGGCACCTCTGACTGCTGTGATATACATAAATTAAGAATAACAGAAAATACTCTTATTAAAAAAGTATCAGGGTATATCTTGAAGAATCAAATCAGTTTTCCGCAGTTCCCCATTCTCAAATACATTCATTTCCATGGCAGCAACACCGCCGGGTTGCCATTTATCGGGGAGTGGAAAGTCGAAATGCAATGATACACTGTTCTTTTTATTTATTATTGCGGTCAGTGCTGTTATTTCACTTCCAGTTATCTTGAGAAAGACCGATTGTGGAAAAATACCTGGAGAAAGGGATAAGTCCCCATCCACGTAAACTCTTTGCTCAGCAATTCTGAACTCCTTCTGCTGCCATCTGGAGTTATTAAATACAACGACAAGAATCAGACGTCCTCCGGGTAAATGGACGATTCCCGTTCCACCGGAGAACCAATCGGGGTTGAGTATATTCTCCCGATGAGCCGGACTGTCCATCCATGCATCAATAATTGATTTTATATTGTCCCCTGCTCCAAGGTTTTCCCCGGCACGCAAACCTGTTCCTCCGGCCCTCCGGTAACGTTCCGCTACCCTTGAACCGTCATTTCCCCAATGGCTTAATGAAAGACGTTCTGATAGGTCATGGGCATGAACAGCTGCGGCAGTGCTGGAAGCTTCATCAGAATCTAAAGCAGGGATACCGTATTCTTCCCGTATCCCGTTCAGTTCAAGAAGAATTGCATCCTGAGCTGCAAGAAGCATAACCGGAAAGAACAGGAGAAAGAGAACTACGCGAATCATCCCGGCGGCCAGTTTAATCGGCGCCCCCCGAGGATATGAGCATGAAGGTATTCCACTTCTTGCCCACCGTCAGATCCGTTGTTAACAACCATTCTGTATCCCGGACCGTCAAGACCCAGGGAAGATGCAGCAGCGGATACAGCTGCAAAAAATCTGCCTGTATCCTCAACCGGCTTTGTTGAAAGCTCAGAGAATCTGGAAGAACGCTTTTTAGGGATTACAAGTACGTGGACAGGAGCCTGAGGATTCATATCGTTAAATGCCAGTACATCGTCGTTTTCAAACACTGGATCCACCTGAATATCACCGGAAATAATCTTGTCGAACACTGTATCAAAGCTGTTTTGCATGAATTGCCCCTCTGGGAATCCGCTTTGAGTCTTCAGAAGTTTCCGATGTTTCCACATCCAGACTCATACTCATCATCCTCTCCTCATCAAAAATGAATCTACCCCGAAACGGACGGCCGGCCAACATGTGGGGCAGCCACCATGAGTCGTCGGTCCACATTTTCTCGTAGGGTAACTCGCTTTCACTACACCAGAACGGATCGGCTTCAATAGTTTCCACAGGAGTGCCGCTCCACTTATCTGTCTGGAATACATATCCCCGTATGGAGTGACCGTTTGTGAATTGAAAATACAAATCACCGGAAGCTGACAGATTAGCCACTTTGAGCCCCACCTCTTCGAAAGTTTCACGTACAGCTGCTTCTTCAGGAGTTTCTCCAGGATCGATTCTTCCCCCGGGTGCATTTATCAGTCCTGCACCCAAGCCTGTTTTCTTATGTATCAGGAGTACTTTTTCCTCTTTCCTGTCCCTGATAAAACAAAGTACCGCTTCTTCCACCGGCTTCCAGGTTGCCGGAATGATATCTCTGGCGTTTTTCATCCTATAAACTTAACCTCCACACTCTCTTGAATCAAGATTACTGATGAAGCTGTCAACCGCGTTGCCCACCGTGTATGGTCCATGTTAATCTCTAGCCCAATTATGGCAGAACGTAGTAAAGCCGTCCGTAATATCGGCATAATGGCACATATCGACGCAGGTAAAACAACCACTACCGAGCGTATTCTTTTTTATACTCATAAAAGTCACCGTATCGGTGAAGTGGATGAAGGCACTGCAACAATGGACTGGATGACCCAGGAACAGAACCGGGGTATCACCATTGTATCGGCGGCAACCACCTGCATATGGAACGACACACAGATAAATATCATTGATACTCCGGGACATGTTGACTTCACCGCAGAAGTGGAACGTTCTCTCCGTGTTCTTGATGGTGCGGTAGGTGTGTTTTGCGCCGTTGGCGGTGTTGAACCTCAGTCTGAAACAGTCTGGCGTCAGGCCGACCATTACAATGTCCCCCGAATAGCCTATGTGAATAAAATGGACCGTATCGGTGCTGATTTTTATGCTGTTGTTGAAGAAATCAGGGAAAAGCTCAAAGCTGTCCCCCTCCCCCTTTCCCTCCCTATCGGCGTGGAATCGGCGTATGAGGGGAATATCGATCTGATTAAAATGCAGGAAGTTCATTGGGATCTTGATACTGAAGGAGCTGAGCTTCGATTCTCTGATATACGTGAAGAGCATCGTGAAATAGCC